>Ga0153917_1000091_pt1 | contig 92990 bp, 86 predicted proteins | sample TSFL001MetaG_FD_104695 | JGI IMG/M metagenome (GOLD analysis project Ga0153917, IMG submission 104695) | Attine ant fungus gardens microbial communities from Florida, USA - TSFL001 MetaG | ecosystem: Host-associated > Fungi > Mycelium > Unclassified | place: USA: Florida, Paynes Creek Historic...
ACCTACACCGATACCGCTTACAAAATGGCGGCAGAGCCGAAAGAGCTGGTGGAGATTAAGGGCGCTAACCGTATCGACCTGTATGACCGCACTGAATTCATCCCGTGGGATAAGCTGGTGTCATTCTTTAACACCAATCTGAAAACGGATAAATAACGTGTTATTTAAACGGCACTGTTGCAGTGCCGTTATTCCAGAAAACATTCAGTCGTTTCAGTTCCTGGCCTGCCCATCCCAAACCTGTGTCCGCCTGTCGGATACCGGTGCATCTCCACCGGCACCTTATTCTGTCTGCATGCGTCATACATGATTAACGAGTTATGTGGATCTGAAACAGGGTCATCCTCTGCCTGCACAATAAAGCAGGGTGGCGTTCCGGGTGACACAAAGCTCTGCACTGACCACGCCGCCTCCGCCCGGCGGTGTGCCATTCCACAGAGGGATCTCCCCAGGCCCGTCAGCGGCAAATGAAAATTGGGCAGTCGCCATCATGGCTGCCAGGCCTGTCAGAAATTCGCGGCGGTTCATGCTGTTTCTCCGGAAGAACATCCTCCAGAGTAAAGCAGTAAATTAGGCAAAGATGATGAAGAATTTACCTCTTACTGTTTCTGCTTCCGCCGATTTTGAGTGTTGCAGGGGGCGTGTGACACCTGCCAGCAAACATCCACAATTACCGGCAGGTTTTTCATTATTCGCTCTGCACCTCAGCGAGGATTTTCGCCATCCACACGCGGTTAATTGCCCCCGTATCATAATGAGCGAGGGTAAAGACCTTGGCCTGGCTCATCATTAGCGCCAGTTCGGGGGTGATTTTGAAACTTGCCGCAACTTCATGGCGCTCAAGTTCAGGCCGACGCTTACGACGTTCAATACGAAAGCGCAGCTGGTTGTATTTTGCCCAGCCGATCAGCGCCAGACTTACAAGACAGGCCACCAGCAGGTAGATACTTAACGTACTAAGCGTGGTGTAGAACGGCCTGGTTCCCATAAAAGGATCGTGTTCAATCGCGGTTATCAGCCCCCTGTAAATCAGCCAGCTAAACCCCAGCCAGGCAACGATCGTTAACAGGGAATCCAGCGCGCGTGGAAACAGCCGTTGTTCAGTAAAAATTAAAGGTTGGATCATGGTTTTAATCTCCCAATACCGCGATCGGGACTCACCCAACGAGCTCTGCTGCGTTTGCGGCGCAGCATGACTTTCGGGAAAGCCACAAGCGTTGTGAACAGACTCAACATCCAGTACACCACCGGAAACCAGATAATCCAGAACAGTGACGCCGCAATACCTTTCTCGTAGCGTCTTTCAATAAACAGACTGACCGCGAACTGCAACAGACAGACCACGCCCAGCATCAGGCCAGTAAAAGCCGGTGGGAAAAGGTGCTGAACATATAAAGAACCGGGCATCGGAATAAGGAGCCCGAGAAGAAACAACAGAATGCTGACAACATAGGCAAAGGCCCATGCGGTTGACATACAAAACTCAAGAAACAGAGGCCACATGCGTCGATACTCCCAGCTCCATAAGCGACGCATATTGACAATAAACACCTCCGCGCCCCCCTGCGCCCAGCGCAGACGCTGCTTCCAAAGCCCTTTCAGCGTCTCGGGCATCAAAATCCAACACAGCGCCCGAGGTTCGAAGAAAATTGACCAGTGGCGCAGTTGTAACTTCCAGCTGATATCAATATCTTCCGTGATCATATCCGGGCTCCAGTACCCCACCTCTGCCAGGGCGCGACGGCGAAAAGCGGCAATGACACCGGAAACGGTAAAGACCTGACCATAGACGCGCTGGGTACGCTTGATGAGGCCGATGATAGATGAAAATTCCCCCACCTGGACTCGCCCAACCAGCGTTGAACGCGTACGGATGCGCGGATTACCGGTCACGGCCCCCACGCGAGGATGATTGAGCAGCGGTGCGACCATATACGCTGCCGCATCTTTATCCAGCAGCGCATCACCATCAATACACACCAGAAGGTCACTGCGCGCCGCCGCAGCACCCGCCTGCAGGGCTATCGCTTTGCCCTGATTTTCCGCCAGATGAATCACCCGCAGCCGCGCATATTCATTCGCTAACTGGTCCAGCACGGTCGCGGTGTTGTCTATAGAACCGTCATTGATAGCAATTACTTCTATATTTTCATAACGTTGCGCCAGCGCTGCTTCGATAGTCTCACGTGCATTCAGCCCTTCGTTAAAGCACGGCACAAGAATGGAAATCAGCGGATTGCCTGCGAGGGCAGGTGGCGGTGTGTCCGGCCCCCATGGCCAGTGGCGCTCGCGGTGAAACCAGAAGTAAAGCCCACCGCTTATCCAGAGGGCCGACATAAACAGCGGCCAGAAAAAGACGAAATCAAGGATCACTTCACCGGTAAAAATCACCGCCACGCCGAGCGGAAAACTGAACATCAGGCAAAGGATCAGGAAGGCGATGAGGCGATCGGTCATTTTTGCGGATACCAGTAGGAGGAAAAAGCAGAACGGATCTCTGCCATCCGGGGTTGATCGTTAATGAAATCGTCCGGGTAGTAGCCATAGTTTCTTGCACCGCTCAGCTTGAGCTGCCGCATCCACCCAGTAAGCATTTCACCGCTAATATCGTCCTGTCCTGCCTCCTTACGCCAGTCGCGTGCCTGAAGTTCAAAAACCGTTTTATCCAGCGCGCCAGGGAAACGGGCGACCTGCCTGACGAGCCTGTCCAGCCAGGCATCGGCATCGTTGACCGGGACATTTTCCATCAGCGGCATCGCCATCGGGGCTGTCCAGTCATAGGTGCCGAGAAAATCATTCAAATTCTGCGCAAACCAGGTTTCGCTCTGCGGATCCAGTACCGGCATGGCGTAAATGTTGCGGGCGGTTTTGATCTGTGGGCCGCGCACGGCACGCACGGTTTGCGTGAGCTGACGGGTAAAATCAATCAGGGCGCGACTTTTAAAGCGCGTCCAGCGCGCCAGCAGTTGTGGGTTGGCGCGGATCTGCGCGAGGTTGTCCGGGAACCCTGCTGCACGATAGGCTTTGAGCGCATCCGGGGAGGCATCCTCAAAGTCGGTCAAAAAAGCGTCATCATGGAACAGGATGCCGTTAAAGTTGGCATGGCGCGCCAGGTCCTCGTAGATGTCGTTGATTCTCTGCCGGGCAACCGCACTCCAGGGTGATAAGCGCAAATAATGGCGGTTATCTGGCGCAATTCGCCCGTTGTCTGGTGACCACGCCGCCACGCGCGGCACCGTGAGGTCTAACCCGAACGCCAGTACCGGCATCCAGGCGTAAACCTGCACCCCGGCACGGGTCTGCAACTGCCAGGAAACGAAGTTAAACAGATCCGCCCGCATAGGTAGCCAGCGACTGCGGAAATAGAGCGCATTGACGTTGCCGTCTCCTTTCGGATCGGCATAAGCCTGTAAAAAGACATGGGTTATCTTCATATCGAAAACACGCTGGATGAGCAGATCGATATTTTTGCGCTGCTGGGCCGGGTTTTCGTCGTACACATAGTCGAGATCGATATGCATAACCCGCATGGTTTCAGGTTCCCTGACCTGAGCTATCTGGCTGGCGAAGCTACGCAGCGAGGGGTTGTTGGAAATCAGCACCCGGGGAATATCTTCCAGATTTGCGGCATTCGCCAGCCCCTGGTTCAGGGTGAAAGCCATCTGGTAGCCCTGCTGATGCGCGAGCTTCAGTGTGGTCCCGCTCGCCGCGCCGTAGGGCCAGACCCAGGCTCGGGGTGCTTTCCCGGTGACCTCTTTAATTTTGCCCGAAATGCGCGACAGGTCGGCACTCATGCGCTGTTCAAACTGCGTATCCGTTTCGTACTGCCCGCTGGTTTTATCGTATAAACGGTTAGCGGCCGCGGGCTCCTGACTGCCTTGCGGATTGGCCTGATGGCCGTAATGGGATGCCCAGGTATGCGCACCCACTTCCACCCATCCCGACTCGCTGGCCTCGCGTACCATCTCCCAGGTGGCAAATTTTTCCCGCGGCGTCTTGAGTCCGCCAAAATCCACCAGCGAATGTTCTGGTGCATCCACCCAGCTGCCGACAGGCGCCCACAGAGCAGGCCATTTGAACAACCGAAGCAGCGGCAGAACGCGCGTCGAGAAGCTACTGTATCCATCATCAAAGGTCAGCAGCACCGCCTTTTCAGGCAGGGTGCTTTTCCCGGCATGGGCATCCAGCACCTGCTGCACGCTAATCGGGTGGTAGCCGTTATCATGCAGCCAGGCAAACTGGTCATTCAGGGCGCTGGTGCGCACGGACAGATAGCGCTGATCGGCGGCGCCGTCCTCCACGTCATGCCAGGCCAGCACAAGAAAGCTGTTGGTGGGCCAGCGCTGGTCCGCATACAGCGGCGCCCGCTCGGAAGGGGGGAGATAACGCGGTGCTGCGGCCAATGCACACATGCTCATCATCATCCACCCGACTATTACCCTCGCGGCGAGAAGCCATCGTGTCATCATGAAGCGCCCTTAAAACCTGACATTCAGATCAAATGCGAGGGCAATATTGCGCTCCCGCTTCCCGTCGTAAGGACGCCTGTCCCAGGTAAGTTTCACCCCGGCATCCACTACGTTATTCCATTGAATACGTTGCCCGTAACCCAACTGATTGATGGCCCCAGCGCTGTGCCCTTTTTGCCAGTAACCGCCGGCCCCCGCCTCAAACTGCTGCTTCCAGACCGTGTCGTAGTGGCGGTACAGCACCTGTTCGGCGCGCAGCCCGGCAACCGCCGAAACATCACGTTTGGGGTTGTAATAGGGCACATTTTCTTTGCTGTTATGGCTGCCGCTGATGCCAGGGATAAAATCCAGCGTAAAACGTGGCAGCGTCCAGAGGCGCTCTTTACCGCTAATGCCGTATTCCAGTCGATCGTTGCCGTCGGTGAAATGGGCGCCGGAAAGCGAGAGTTGATATTCGCGTCGTTCGTTCTGATACCAGCGTAACCACAGATCGCCACCGTTGGCGTTTACCCCATTGCGCAGGGCACGCAGCGGCGTGTTGCGGGATAACCGCTCCGCCGAGCCCCCGACTCGCCAGCTGTCGTTGAAATCGTACCAGCCAGAGAGGCGTCCGCCGATTTTCTGATCGCTGCCATCGTTGCGCCCGGAGACCTCCATTTCGGCCCAGCTACCCCTTGACGTCCATTCCGCACCCGCCAGCAGATCCCGGCTTATTCCTTTCCCCTCCTCAAACTCGCCTCGGGCAAAGTTGTAGCCGGTAAAGAGTCGCCAGTTTTGGTTAACCGGTGGGCTATAAAGCGCAGTGTTGAGGGTAAAATCATGTTTGCCACTGACCGGACTGTCGGATGCGATGCCCTGAGACCCGGCTATCCGCAGTTCAGCTTTGTTATGTATCGCCATCAGTCGTGCAAGCTGCAGCGTGGCGAGGTCATCCGGGCTGCGGGTGACCACATCCTTCGTCAGTTCGTCGGCCTGCTGCCACTCCTGTAGCTCCATGGCCGTCCATGCTTGTTGCCTTTCCAGCGTCAGGTTGCTGGGTTCAATGACTTCGGCAAGCTTAAATTCGCGCTCTGCGGCACGGGGTAATCCTCTCGCCAGCAGCACTGAGGCATAGGCAATACGCAGTGCCTGGTTACCCGACCCTGTACGCGCCAACCGCTCCGCATGCGTTTCGGCTGCAGGCAAATTATTGATGGCCACCAGATATTCGGTTTCTAAGGTTCTGGCCAGCAGCCAGCTGTCATTGGGCTGCGGCGTGGGAGAACCATAAACCTTTCGCAGGTAAGGGCTCTCTTTACTGTATGCATCCAGTTGCTGCTTCGCTTCGTCGAAATGGTTGTTATCGAGACGGGCATATAGCAGTTCCTGTTGATCGTCCATGGTCAGCGGCTGTGATGCGAGGGTCGAGCCACGCGGAAAATAGATGCTTTCAAGCAGCGACTCGGCTTTGTCCGGCTGCTTTTGCGCAAGATAGGCAGAAGCCGCCCATCTTCTGGCGTAGTCAGGAACAGGCGTTCCGCTCGCCTCGAGCGATTCAAATTCTGCGACCGCTTCATCCGTGCGTTTACGGATAACCAGCGCCCCCAGCCGGTCAATCCTGGCGCGTCGCACATCACCTTGCGCCTCGGGAAGTTGTTTCCAATCGGCAATCAGCCCGTCATAGCGAGCCAGGGCTTTATCTGCCACCAGAAAGCGTTCATCTTCATTGCGGGTGGGGGTGAACGCAGCGCGAACGGTTTGCGCCGCCGCATCCAGTTCAAGTTGACGTGTAATGGCATCAGGCTGCGGGAAGCGCTCTGAAAGGGTCAGCGCGGGGCCGGCAATGCGGTTGGCCGACAGGGCAGCCAACAGTGTGGGCACCATGTCTTTGTTGCGGTCTGAATCGGTATCGAGGTGGCTCGCCGCCAGAACGGAATCCCAGTTTTTCCCCTGAGCATGATAAACATAAGCCAGCAGTGCCTCTCTCTCTGGCCCCGGCTCCTCATCTGCCCAGCGCCGGGCTTCGGAGATGGCCTGCTCGTTGCGATGGGCATCTGCGAGCGTCATTATCCAGCCGGTGCGGGCGTCGCTATTGCCGGGTTCACCTTGCAGAACGGTTTCCCAGACGGCCAGCGAGGCATTCCACTGTTTTTGGTTACGCAACGCGCGGGCGGCAGCGACTTGCCCTCTGGCTGGGATGGCCATGCGTTGGCGATAACGATCCCATACCGCCAGCGTCTCAACGTCATTATTGGCCCATGAGGAAACCTGAAGCCAGTCAGCAATCTCTCCCGCCGTTAACTGTGTCTGCTTTTCCCGAACGGCAAGGTATTGCAATAAAGGCTGGCGGTCGCCATCCCGTGCCTGAATAATAAGTTCGTCGTAGGCAGACGTTTGGGCGTAGACCCATGTCGGGAATAACATGCTCACCATTAATAAATATCGTCCTGAATGCAAGGGTTTAATAATGCAAGTGGAGCAGGAAACTCTGAGCATGGTTATCCCTTTATCGCTATTTTAACGTGAGCTTTTCATTTATTCATGACTAAAAGATGACGAAAAATTAATATTTAAACAAGAAACAAAAAATCCAGATAAATTGAAAATGTCATGCTTTTTTCGTATTTATCATTACTCGATTAAGCGCTACTTACTTTTAAATAACACCTGAAATCCACGCAATAAGTTAGCAGTCAGCTTTACCTTTTACCAACTCATGAAATAAAAAACACGCCGGAGCGTGCTTTTGATGTTAATTTCATTCTTTCGTATCAGACCTTTTCGGCATACTCAGTAAAATGACCTGGTAAACGTCTGCTAAAGATTCTTATCCAGAGAAAGTGTGACTTCACTCTGTCGATAATTATAGAAATCGATATTGTTATCGACTCACTTATAGGTGAAATTCAGTTGTGGCATCCCCCAAAGAAATAGTGATCGCGATGCCAGAAGTACGCATTATAAGCGGACGTTAACCTGGCAGTGCGCAGGACGTAACGCCCACGCCTGGTTCAATCCGGGCACTGACTCTCAAGCCATTGACCGACAACGGGCCATAATTTCTCCGCACATCGCGCACGAAAGAAGCCCATATGGCCAACGGCCGAAAGACCAAACTCTGCGTGCCGTATCTCGCGGCGTTCGATTTTTGCGTTTTGCACTGGCTCCATCAGCCGCGTAATAGCTTCAGGGTTAGCCCAGGGGTCGTCATCAAAACCCATTACCAGCAGGGGTAACGTTATCTCACTTGCCCGCTGGCGTGCATCCCAGTCTGGATCGTCGTAGAAATAACCAGGCATTGCGCTCCAGCGCCCCCACTGCAGCATTACCGGTGCCGGTAAATCTTCGCCCAGTCCCAGCCGCCTGGCAGGCATGTACCCGAAGATGCGGCAAAGCACCGGGGCCAGAACACGCAATAAGCACCAGACACGCACCTTTTCTGTCGTTTGTTTTATGCTGCTCGTTACCCCGGCATGTGAGGCTACAATGACCGCGGCCTGCAGGGCATGAGTGGCTGTCGAAAGCAGAACGGCATGTCCTCCTACACTGTGTCCTACCGCCAGCAGGCTAAGTCCGGGGAAATGCGTTTTAGCCCAGGCGGTTATGCATCCGACGTCCTGCTCGATCCAGTCAGACATTGAGACGCTGTAGCTCCGCACCAGCCCGGACTTAGAAAGACCCGTACCGCGGTAATCGTAAGTGAGGACATTGAATCCTCTGTTAAAAAGGTACTCTGCGAATCCCTTATAAAACCCCTGCACAACCGCCGTTGCCAGGTGAAGGATAATCATCGCTTTGGCATCGCTTCTTTCCCACAGCGTGGCAGCCAGAAATCCGCCTTCGGTTACGGGAATTGTTATTGAATTCATTCGTTGAACCTTATCTATGTGGTCATACCAGTGGCGTCTGAATTCAATCTAGCCCTTACTACCGAATCTGGCGATTTTTTTCTGATTTGAACGCTGACATCTTTTCTTTTACGTGTTCCTCCAGCATACAAAATAAAAAAGCAGAGGCGTTTTCAGTACGCCTCTGCCAGCCTTATTTTAAATCACGCACATTGATAACAATTTTTCCGAATGCACCTTGATCGAGCAACTCCAGCGCTTCCGGCAGTTCACTGAAGCTGAATGATTTGTCTATCACCGGTTTCAGTTTGACCCCGTCAACGGCTCGGACAAAATCTTCAAGCGCCCGGCGATGGCCCACACCGATGCCCTGAACCGTCGGAGACTTCAGCAGCAGCAGGGCTCCCGGGGCTGAAGTATCGTGCGTGTCCATCATTCCTATCAAGGAGATCCGGCCATGAGACGCTACCGCGCGAACAGAGTCAGCAAAGTTACGTCCTCCTACCGTATCCACAACGTGATCAATGCCTCGTTCATTTGTCAGGCGGTAGATGGCTTCAACCCAATCCTCTTTATTACGATTAATACCGCGATCGGCACCGAGCGCCGCCGCCGCAGCCAGCTTCTCATCGCTGGATGAGGTAACGAAAACTTCGGCACCCATCGCTTTGGCTATCTGAAGAGCGAAAAGGGCCACGCCGCCGGTTCCCTGAACAAGTACAGTTTCGCCGGGACGAAGGCCGCCGCGTTCAATCAGAGCAAACCAGGCCGTCAGCCCGGCACAGACCAGCGTGCTGGCTTCAGCATCGGTAAGGGTCTGCGGGGCGTTGACCAGCCACTCCTCACTCATGACTACATACTCAGCCAGCACCCCCTGGAACGCGTAGCCTATGGTGTTGTAGTGCGGGTTTTTGGCAGTGTTATTCAGCTTTCCGTCAATCCAGTCAGCATTAAAGGAGGAGATAACGCGGTCTCCCGGGCTGAAGCGAGTGGTGCCCGGCCCGATAGCCTCAACCACACCAGCCATATCAGAACCCGGCGTAAAGGGCATTGGCATACCGTTCCACATGCCGCCTTCAATGATCACCTTGTCACGGAAGTTGAGGGCGACGGCATTTACCCGAACCAGAACCTCATTTGGGCCGGGCTGAGGGATTTCTGCTGTCGTAAGCTGCAGATTCTGACGTCCTGTTTCGTTTAACGTCCAGCGTTTCATTGTGCGATTCATAAAGAGTCCTGAGTAATCAATAACGGATGGAGAGAACTCTAGCATTGCCTGTTAAGAGACAGTGGGGATATTATTTCTCTCTATTGATTCCTGTTGGGCGACAATATGAAAAGCGAGATGAACAGTATTCCTGTTTTCGTGGCTGCGGCTGAATCCGTAAGTTTTTCGCAGGCGGCTGAAAAAATGCACGTCACGCGCTCGGCCGTTGCAAAAACAATCTCCCGGCTTGAAGAGAGGCTGGGTGTCACTCTTTTTAACCGCACAACCCGCAGCCAGAGCCTCACTGATGAAGGCTCGCTTTTTTATGAATCCTGCCGCCGGGCGCTGAATGAAATCAAAATGGCGGAGGATCTTCTGGAAGGCGGCAAGCTACAGGCAAGCGGAAAGCTGAGGGTCTCTGTGCCGGTTCTGCTCGGTCACTTCTGCATTTCTCCGTTACTCTCCGCGCTGGCACAAGAACATCCAGGGCTGGAGCTGGAAATTTCATTCAGTGATCGTCAGGTCGATTTGTCGCAAGAGGGGTTTGATTTAGCGATAAGAATCGGCGCGCTGGCTGACAGCAGCAGTTTGATAGCCCGCGAGCTGGCCTATCACACGATGGTTTTCTGCGCCTCTCCCGATTATCTGCGCCAGGCCGGCGAGCCTGCTTCGCCAGACGAGCTTAAGCATCATGCAGCCGTTGCCTATATCCATGCAGGACGCATTCTGAAGTGGCGGGTTAAAAACGAAAGGGGGGAAATGACGGAAATGACCCCACCGGCCAGAATCATGATGGATGATATGCAGGCGGTAAAAGATGTGGCGTTAAGGGGAGGCGGCATCGCCTGGCTGCCTTTCTGGCTGGTGCGAGAGCAGCTCGTCAGCGGCAGCCTGACAGAGATATTAAAGGACCAGCCCTCAGGAAGATGGCCGGTATATGCGGTGTGGCCGCGTACCCCTCATCTGACCCTGAAAGTCAGGCTGGCCGTGGATAAACTGGTGAGCGAATTACCGGCGATGATGGCCGCTGTTGAAGCCCAGATTTGATGTCTGCTTTTCACTTCTGACAGACGCCATGAGCATCAGGTAAGTCCGCTTTGTGCCAGGAGTGGACATTCGGGGTATTTATTATCTTACCTTCGCCAAGATTGCTCTGAGCAGCTCGATGGTTCTCCAGATATCATCCTGTGTATCTCCATCCCAATCAGGAACAGTGGCCAACTCAGCTTTGAGCTGCTTTATGAGGATATGTGCGTCTGCAATTTCATCCTTTCGACATTTTGATGCAATACGAGGTATCGCTGTCGAAGATAGTTTGGATTGAGGTGGAGGGTTGGTATATTCGGATGCAATTAATTTTTGTAATTTTCGCATATAATCAATATACCCAGAGGAGCGGTTAGGATAACAAAAGTTATGCTACATGGTAATTATTCCTGAAAAGGAAGCCAAGAAAATAGTTGCCACATTAATCTTCCGCTTCTCGCCCATAGCTGACATTAGGCCATCCAGACTATTATCTGCGAGCCAACAGCAGACGTTAAGCGTTAGTTGACGGAGTGTACTCCCACTGTGATTCTTCACTATAAATCGTGCCATCATCATCCATTACTTTGGCATTGAGGTGTCTTGCAATCCTCAACATCTTTCTGTACAGGTAAGTATCTGGCCATTTGGTATAAATATTACCTGCGCTCCAGTCAAGCCACGAGTCTTCGTACGATGAGGGACCAGACCACAAGGCGTGGTAATCGCCGTTTCTAAGATATCTGCTTAATTCATTATCGTTATTAATGTAGTCAAGCCATTCATCAGCTGTTATCTGCGCATCCTCATTATCTGCCCAAAATTCAGCTCTCGTTATGTGAAATTCAACCCCCATAGCATCTCCTTAGCGCTGGAATAGATTTCACAATCTAGCATAGTGGTTTATTAAAAACGAGGTGAGTAACACTACATAATCTATAGAATTGAAAAAGATGTCCGCTCCTCGCTCTAAGCGGACATTTGCATTAGGGAATGCTGCATACAGGCGATATTAATAATGGTTTAACTTCATCAGATGCCGTTGCGGGCCTCAAATCGACTTATTCAATAGCGGTGCCAGGAATTGCGCCGGTTTCTGCTGCGACTGATACAACAACACACCCTTCCTTTAGCCATTTCTCATACTCCTCTGGCCATTCAGTTGTTTCAGTTCCTGATCGGCGTGTATCGGCGGTTCCGGCATAAAACGCTTTTTTATACAAACCCTGGAGCATTAATAAAACGACAGCAATGCCTCAGAAGCAGAAGAGGAGGGCGTAGCTCCAGAACGTTTTCCCTTCAAGGGAAAGGATTAAGGTCAATCCCGGATGCGATAGTTATCAGCGAAAGGCCACCTGAAGCCTCAGACAGAGCCATACGAGTTACTGAGAAGGTGGCCTGAAGCAGGGCTCAAAAAATGTTTACGCGCATGTGTAATCCTGTAATGGATGTGTCAGGAGATGATTATGCACAGACGTTATCTCAGCAATGACGACCTGATAACCTGCCAGCCAACGTTCACTTTTCCGCTTGGCTTCCCTGTGCGTTGCGTTAAAAATAAGCGACTCCATACCTTCTTTATTTGACCGGTAGTAGTTATTGATCAACCGTTGACCACCCTGGCTTTGGTAACTCACCATACCCAGGTAACCCTGTGACGCTAAAGCTGCCTGCTCAATTTGAGAATCTAGGGCATAAAATTCGTTGTCGTACTCTTTTTTTTCAAAAATAAAGGGGGCTTGCCACAAGGACATTTTATTCTCCTGTCAGAGTTGTTTGCCGGGCACTTTGGCTATGCCGCCGTGTATCTGTTTGGTATGGGCTGCGCGCTGGCGGGCATGCTGCTTTGCATGCTGTCGCGTCCGGCCGCGGTAAATTAATCAGGAGGGGTTATGTCACGTATTTTTATTTCCGGCTCATCTACTGGACTGGGTTTAATGACCGCCCGCCTGCTGGTGGAGCAGGGGCACCAGGTGGTGCTTCATGCACGTAACCGAGCCCGTGCCGACGATGCCTTACATGCGCTGCCGCAGGCGGAAGCCGTGGTGACGGGGGATCTGGAAACCATTGCCGGCGCGAAAAGTGTCGCCAGCAAGGTGAATGCGCTCGGTCACTTCGATGCCGTTATTCACAACGCGGCGGCCGGTTACCGGGAGAAGCACCGTCTGACAACGGACGGGCTACCGCATCTTTTCGCCATTAATACGCTGTCGGTGTACCTGCTGACCGCGCTTATTGAGCGTCCGCAGCGGCTGGTTTACCTGAGTTCGGGGATGCACCACCATGCAAAAGCCAGCCTGGAGGATATTTTCTGAACCCGCCGCCGCTGGGACGGGGCGCAGACGTACGCGGAAAGTAAACTTCATGACGCTATGCTGGCCTTTGCCGTCGCCCGCCGCTGGCCGGAGGTCTGTTCAAATGCGCTGGAGCCTGGCTGGGTGCCCACGCGGATGGGCGGCGCAGGCGCGCCTGATGATATGGATCAGGCGCATCTCACTCAGGCCTGGCTGGCGGCGGGGGATGACGCCAGGGTAACTGGCACCTATTTTTTTCATCTGCAACGTCTTGCTGCTAACTCGCAGGCCCATGACCCACAGCTTCAGATGCGGTTACTGCAAATCTGCGAGGAGGTGAGCGGCATAGCGCTGCCATGATGACAGAACGTGCGCATATCCCCGGTTTGCGCACGTCTGCTACAAACCCCTAAAGGTTTTTCTGCTTTGTCCGTTGTAAGTTAAGATAACCATGTCCGGGCAAGGGCATTTTACCTACAGGGAATAAAATCAATCATGAATAAAGTCTTAGTAGCAGGCGCACTGTCTTTAACCGTCTTAACCGGCTGCGCAGGGAACCTCAACTCACACAAAGTGCAGGCGACAAACGGCAGTTCGCTCGACGTTGCCACCATTTTTGCCCCCGTTGATATGAACGATAACCGCTACCCGGACGTGAAACTGCGCGAAGTCTCGCCAGCGCACTCCGGCGCGGGCATGGGGCTGGCGGTGCTGACGGCTGCCCTCGGCGGTGGGGTTGGCGGTAACTCGTTTGACAAAGATGGCTATAAAGGCACGTCCATTGACACCATGCCGGAACCGACAGCCACCTATTTGGGCCCGAAAGCCGAATTAAAAATCCGCGACTGGCTGAATAAAAACGGCAATGGCTATGCGTACAAACAGCCGCTGTTTATTGCCGCCGCGCAGTGGTCGCTGGTCTATACCGACATGTCCGCCAGCAACAGCAATTACGATTTAACCTACCGCGTGAAATTCTATAAACGCCCGGAAGGCGGCAACATGCTGAGTGCGTATGTGGTATCAGAGTGCGCCCCGGCACGCGTGACTGCACCGCTTAATGACTGGAAAGCCAGTAACTATGCGAAGGTCACCCAGGAAACGCAGAAGATGATGGACGCCTGCCTGCTGGAGCTGGACAACCAGCTGCCGCGACTGCTGAAAAAATAACGGCTAAACGGCCTGCTATACAGGCCGTTCTTTTTATTACGCCGTGGTGCGTGTAGGTCTTACCACGATCTCATTCACATCCACCTCTGCGCCGTTAAAACGTAACATCTGGTACTCCATGGAAGCAGATCTGGAGGAAGCTGTACGTGAGACAGCAGACCTTTTCGGTGGTATTGATGTCCCTGTATTCATGGCAGTACCCCGCCCAGGATGCCGCCGATTTCCTTCCGCAACCATTGTGATGCGGGATTGTTATCCTCCTGGGCCGTCCAGACCAGCGACACGTCTGGTACAGTCAGCATCATTGGCACCGGGACGATCTCCAGGCCAAATGCCTTTCCGTAGCGTTTTGCCATCCGGGTTGGCAATGTGGCAATCAATGGCGCACTCGCAACCATGCCCAGCACACTGAGAAATTCCGACGACGTTGCAACCACGTTGAGTTTTCTGCCTATCGCATCCAGTGCCGATTCGAGACAACCGTGTAAGCTTTCGCTGAGGCTTACCAGCGCGTGCGGCATGCTTAAGTACTCTTCAAGGGAAATTGACGAGTCGAATATCATCTGGTCAGGATGGAAAACGCAGCTTAACGACTGCTCGAACAGTAGCTGCTGACGATAACGCATCGCCTGGCTGTCAAAACAGCCGATGGCAAGATCCAATACCCGATCGTCCAGCATACGGTAGACATCGCGCTGCTGCACCGGGCGGCCATGCAGCTTTACTCCCGGCGCCAGTTGCCGCATACGTAAGGCCAGTTCCGGCATTAGCAGGAGCTCCACCTCGCTTGAGAACCCCATGCGGAAGATCCGTTGGTCAGCCGATGGATCGAACTCCGAGCTGATATGAATAACCTGCTGCATCATACCGAGCGCTTGCTGCACCGGTTCGGCCAGCGCTAAAGCCCGGACGGTCGGTTGCATAACCGTCCCGACGCGAACAAAGAGTTCATCCTGAAATAGTGTTCTCAACAGTGACAGGCTGTGGCTCATGGCCGGCTGGCGAATCTTCAAAAGTTCTGCCGCGCGGGTGACGCTCCGCTCGCGCATTAGCGCATCGAAGGCAATCAGCAGATTGAGATCAAAGGTTCTTAAATCGAAATGGTCGATTTGCAGCATTATTTGAATCGATTTGGTTAATGATATTTCCAGTAGTACGCTGACTTTCTCCATCAGTCAACCGGAATACATTATGGCGATTCAAGAAACCTTTCTCGTCGGGGATATGCGGATCATCAAGGTACCTGAATTAGCGCTTGATACTGTCGATGCGACTCAGCTCTTCCCGGAAGATGATCTAAAGGAGCTGCTCAACGATGCAGGTCACTGGGGTCAGCGAAGTTACGATTTTGAACACGGCCTGCTTCGGCAAAGCATTCACGCCTGGGTGGTACAGACGCCGACTCACACCGTCCTGATCGATACCGCTACCGGCAATGACAAGCTCCGCCCAACGGCACCGCTTTTTCATCAGCTCAAAGAGCCTTTTCTGGAACGTTTGCAGGCGATCGGCGTATCGCCTGAAAAGGTGGACTTTGTCCTGCTTACCCATCTGCACGCCGACCATGTGGGATGGAATACCCGGTTACAGGACGGACGTTGGGTACCGACCTTTCCAAATGCCCGCTACGTCTTTTCTGAACGGGAATATAACTATAACCTGGCGCTTTCTCGCGAGCGGGGAGCAGTGGCAGGGATCCAGCAGCAGGCGGGAATAGGGGCACCGCGTCGCCAGCCACTCGGCGGCGTTTTCGAAGATAGCGTCATGCCCATCGTCGAGGCTGGTTTGGATCAACGCATCAGGATTGATAATACTGTGATTGAAGGCTTCTGTTTCCACGCCACACCTGGCCACAGTATCGATCACGCCTCCATATCAGTAACCTCTAAGGGTGAAACGGCTCTGTTCTGGGGCGATATCATGCATCATCCGCTCCAGTTCCGTCGCCCTGAGACCAATTCCGTCTACTGCGAGTTTCCACTGGCGGCGCAGCAGTCACGTCACAAGGCGATGCGGTTAGCTGCCGAACTCGACGCACTGGTTTTCACTACCCACTTCGCAGACAGCTCCGTTGGCAAAGTCAGCCAACAAAATCACGGTTTCGACTGGCAATTCATACAGGGGGCCCGGCCATGAATGACAATACGACCAGCGTACTGCTTCGCGAAACTTACTTTATCGACAGTGATACCGCTGGCATCCAGTTGCAGCTACTGCGCAGGCGCCGGCGCGACATGGGCCGCGCCAGTTCGGGCACGACGCTAATGTTGATGCACGGGGCCACTTTCCCCAGCGAGAGCCTGTTCGATGTTGCTGTGGATGGCGCATCTTTTATGGATGTACTGGCCACGGCCGGTTTCGACGTCTGGGCGGTAGATGCCCGCGGCTATGGCGGTTCGACCAGACCCGCTGAAATGGCGGCGCCACCCGACACCGCATCACCCTTGACGCGGGCAGAGGTCGCGGCACGCGATCTTGCCTCAGCAATTGAGTATGTTCTGGCCAGCAATGGCATCGAGCGCCTCAGCGTCGTAGCCATGTCCTGGGGAGGTGCGGTCGCCGGGATTTATGCGGAACAGCATGGTGACTCTATTGAAAAACTCGTGCTCGTCGCGCCGCTATGGCTATCGAATCGCCCACTGCGCATCGATGCCGGACAGCCGCTGGCGGCGTGGCGTCAAATCCAGGTCGACGCTTTTCGCGAGGCGTGGCTGGCAGGCGTCCCGGCCGATCGGCACGCAAGCTTGTTACCATCCGGCTGGTTTGAACAATGGGCGAGGGTAACGATCTCCACCGATCCGGACGCCGCCGAGCCGGGTACCATCCGCGCCCCTGGGGGCGCCATCCAGGATGTCCGGGAAAACTGGCTCGCCGGTCGACCGCTCTATAACCCGGGCGCCATTACCGCCCCGGTACTGCTTCTTCATGCCGAGTGGGATCAGGACGTGCGGGTCGATATGATGCAGGATCTGTTCAGGCGCTTCGATAACGCCGCTCACCGACGCTGGATAGAGATTGGTGGCGGCACGCACATGATGCTGATGGAGCCTGACCGCTGGCAGGCCTTCGATGAAATCATCACCTTCCTGAGAGCGCCCTCTCGTTGATCAAGGAAATAGGCGGGTCGCGATAAAGCCACATCACACTCGTATCGGGAAAGGGCGCGTGTAAAACGCAACCGATAAAAAACAGGCAGGTTAAAAACAAAATGCGCAATGGTAGAGCCCATTGCGCACGTTTTTATCCCAGCGAGTGGATCCCCGCTATCAGCCGCTGTACCCCTTGCTCGAGCTTGCTGCGCGGGCAGCCGGCGTTCAGGCGCACAAAACCCGCACCTTCCGGTCCGTAGGTATATCCCGGCATAATCGCCACTTTTTGCTCTTCGATCAGCGCCTTTTGCAGGGCCCGATCGTCAATATTCAGTGGGCGAAGGTCGATCCACGCCAGATAGGAGGCCTGGGGCGGCTGCCAGTTCAGCTGCGGAAACGCGGCGTTCAGCTCCGTGGCAACGTAGCTCAGATTGGCTTCCAGATAAGCCCGCAGCGCGTCCAGCCAGGGCTCGCCCTGCTGATAGGCGGCAATGTGCGCCACCAGCGCCAGCACTGAAGGGGAGGAGAGCCCGTCGCGCCCTTTCAGGGCATCCAGATAAGCGCTGCGGCTCGCCTCATCGCCAATCAGGCCGTAGGCTCCGGTGAGCGCCGGGATATTAAAGCTCTTGGAGCCGGAGGTCAGCAGCGCCCAGGGGCCCTCGGCGACCGCGCACCAGGGGGTGTGCCGATGCCCGCTCCAGACCATATCCATATGGATCTCATCGCTGATCACCTTCACATTGTGGCGTTCGCACAGCTGCGCCATCTGCGTTAATTCTTCCCGTGTCCAGACTTTTCCGGTCGGGTTGTGCGGGCTGCAGAGCAGTAAAATTTTATTCTGCGGCTCTGCCAGGGCGGCTTCCAGCGCGGCCATATCGCACTGCCAGCCGTCGGCCTCTTTGTTAAGGGCCACGGGAACCAGGGTGCGCTTATTACCCTCTATCGCCTTGTAAAAGGCGTCGTAGGCGGGGGTATGCACCACGATGCCGTCACCAGCCTGCGACCACTGGCGGATCAGCTCCGAAACCATATAGATAACCGAGGGGCCATAAACCAGCGTATCGGTGTCTATCGGGCAGGCGAAACGCTGTTGGAACCAGTGGGCCACTGCCGCCAGGAATTCATCGTTCTTCCAGCGGCTGTAGCCGAACACGCCGTGATTAATGCGCTGAGTGAGGGCATCGGTGATGCAGGGGGCGGTGGCGAAATCCATATCGGAGATGGTAAACGGCAGCAGGTCGGCAGCGCCGAAGCGATCGGCAACGTAATCCCACTGGGTACACCAGGTGCCGTGGCGATCCACGACGCTTGCAAAATCGAACATTTCTCGTCCTTACAGTGAAAAACCCCCTTCCGCAGAAGGGGGCAAGACGTCAGGCTTCTACCGTGCGCATGAGTGTCGCCAGCTCATCTTTCACCGACTGCACCTGCGGGCCGATCACCACCTGCAGATTATGCTGGTTCAGCTGTACTACGCCGATGGCGCGATTGGCCTTCAGGGCCGCGGTATCCACCAGCGACATGTCCTTCACCGACAGGCGCAGGCGGGTAATGCAGTTGTCCAGCGAGGTGATGTTATCCGCGCCGCCCAGCGCCGCCAGAATGGCCGGGGTGTTATAGCCCGATTTACCGGTGACGCCGGTCACCGCCTGCTCGACGGCCGCGGCGGTGTCGATATCACGGCCTGGGGTCTTGAGGTTAAAGCGGGTGATGGCGAAGCGGAAAATAGCGTAGTAGACCGCAAACCAGATTGCCGCCACGACCGGCACCAGATACCACTTGGTTGAGAGGCCGTGCAGGATACCGAACACCACAAAGTCGATCACGTTGCCGTCGGTGTTGCCGATGGTCACGCCGAGCACCGCCATGGTGGTAAAGCCGAGACCGGTCAGCACCGCGTGGATAAGATAGAGCACCGGGGCCACGAACAGGAACAGGAACTCGATAGGCTCGGTGGTGCCGCCAACTACGCAGGCGATAACGCCGGAGATGAGCAGCCCCTTAATTTTATGGCGATTTTCCGGACGGGCGCAGTGATACATGGCCAGCGCCGCGCCCGGCAGGCCGCCAAGGAAGGCGGGCATCTTACCCTGAGAGAGGAAGCGGGTGGCGCTCTCGGCAAAGCCGTGGGTGGTCGGGCAGCTGAGCTGCGCCTGGAAGATGGTCAGCGCGCCGCTGACGGTATTACCACACACGTCCAGGGTACCGCCGGCCTCGGTAAAGCGGATCAGCGCCACCAGAATATGCTGTAAGCCGAAGGGCAGCAGCAGGCGTTCGCCGGTGCCGAAGATCATCGGCCCGAAGTCTCCCGCGCTATTGATAATATGCCCGATGCCGGTAATGCCCAGCGCAAAGACGGGCCAGATAAGCGGGATCGCCAGACCAAACAGCCCCATCACCACCGTGGTGATAATAGGCACAAAACGGGTACCGCCAAAGAAGGCCAGCGCGTCCGGCAGGCGGATGTTGTGGAACTTCTCATGCAGGATCCAGATGATGATCCCGGCGATCACCGCCCCAAGGATCCCGGTGTCGATAGACTGAATACCGATAACGTTCTGGATATTATTGGCTTTTAACACCGCCGCGTCGGTAGTCGGCAGAATACCTTTTGCCGTCAGCCAGAAGTTGACCGCGAGGTTCATCACCGCGTAGCCGACAAAACCGGCAAAAGCGGCGACGCCTTTGTTTTCGCGCGCCAGCCCCAGTGGGATGGCAATACAGAACATCACCGGCAGGAAGCTAAAGGCAAAGGAGCCGACCTTACTCATCCAGACGAAAATCGCCTTCAGCACCGGGTTGCCGAGTACTGGAATAAGGCTGATAACGTCGTGGCTGCTTAACGAACTGCCGATACCCAGCATGATCCCGCAGAAGGAGAGCAGGGCAACAGGCAGCATAAAGGTTTTCCCCAGTTGCTGGAAAAACTCCCACAGCGATATTTTTTGCGTTGCTTTCGTCGTCATCAAACGACTCCTTTATTGTTAAAATAAATGTAGCGGCTTCGATGCTGCGAGAAGATAAAACGTTTTATCAAATTTTAGTGCGGTATAAATCACATTCTCAGCCAATTAATGGCAGTATAAATATAAGTTATTGATAAAACGTTTTACCGGTTTTACGAGCAGGGAGTGACGGGGACGTATGGCTGTAGCAAAAAAGATCACCATCAACGATGTCGCGCTGGCGGCGGGCGTATCTGTCAGCACGGTTTCGCTGGTATTGAGCGGCAAAGGCCGGATCTCCACCGCCACCGGACAGCGGGTAAACGAGGCCATCGAACAGCTGGGCTTTGTGCGTAACCGCCAGGCGGCGGCGCTGCGCGGCGGGCAGAGCGGGGTGATTGGCCTGATTGTGCGCGATCTTACCTCCCCCTTTTATGCCGAGCTGACCGCCGGGCTGACGGAAGCCCTTGAGGCCCAGGGGCGGATGGTGTTTCTGCTCCACGGCGGGCGAGACGCGGGCCAGCTGCTACAACGCCTTGAGATGCTGCTCACCCAGGGCGTCGACGGGGTGATCGTGGCGGGTGCCGCCGGCATCAGCAGCGAGCTGTGCGAACGGGCGGCAGAGAAGGGGGTGCCGCTGGTCTTTGCCTCCCGTGCCGGCTATATCGACGAAGCCGACACCCTGCGCCCCGATAATATGCAGGCCGCGCAAATGCTGACCGAACATCTTATTCGTCGCGGCCACCAGCGCATCGCCTGGCTGGGGGGAATCAGCTCCTCCCTGACCCGCGCCGAGCGGGTCGGCGGCTACTGCGCCACCCTGTTAAAGTTCGGTTTACCTTTTCACAGCGAGTGGGTGGTGGAGTGCGAATCCAGCCAGAAAAAGGCCGCCGAAGCCATAGGCGCGCTCCTGCGCCACAATCCGACTATCAGCGCGGTGATCTGCTATAACGAGACGATCGCCATGGGGGCGTGGTTTGGCTTGCTCCGCGCCGGGCGGCAGAGCGGCGAGAGTGGGGTGGGTAGTTTCTTTGACCAGCAGATAGGGCTGGGGGCGTTCGCGGACGTGCCCGAGAACGCGCTGGACGATCTGCCCATCGTCTGGGCCACCACCCCCGCCCGGGAGATGGGCTACACCCTCGCAGAGCGTATTATGCAGCGCATCGATAAAGCCGAGGTGCCGCTGGGGCACCAGATCGTGTCGGCACGGCTGGTGGCGGCGAAATAACGGCCATAAAAAAGCCCTGCGGATGCAGGGCTTTTAACCGGCTGGCCGATATTACTGCTGCGGCACCGCCGGTGCGGCAGGTGCTGCTGGCTCAGGCAGACCCAGCGTCGGCATACCGAACATACCGATAAAGGACTCCAGCGGCATTTTCTGGCCGTTAAGCGTTACCTGGCCGTTAGCATACTGCAGGCTGGTGCCGATAACGTTATCTTCCAGAGTAGTAACACGGAACATCTGGCCCATGGCTGCCACCCCTTTTACCTGCTGGCTGGCAAGCTTCGCGGCATCGTCCTGACCGTAGCCTTCCAGTTTGGCGACCTGGGTCATGAACTCGGTAGCCACATCCACCGGAATAGTCAGCTTGCTCTCCAGCGATTTCACGCTGCGATCCACTTCCTGAGACAGAGTTTGCGCTTCGCCGGTGGCGGTAGCGGGGTTTTTCAGGAACAGCGACAGGTTAAAGCTGGCTTCGCCTTTGCTGTTTTTCCAGCTCAGCGGGGCAATGGTGATCACCGGCTCGCCTTTCAGCAGGACAGGCAGGTTGCCGAAGAAGGCGTCCATCGCTTTCTGCTGATACAGCACCGGGTTGCTCTCCATCAACTCTTTATCCGCTAACAGCGCCTGGCTCTGGGCACGGTATTGCTGGCTGAACTGATGCCACGCCTGACCGTCGATATTGCCAATCTTCATTGAGAGCTTGCCGCTCCCCATATCCTGGTTCTGCACCTTCAGGCTCTTCATGGTGTAATCAAGCTGGCTGTTGATGCTCTTGCCATCTTTGGCGACGTCAGACTTCCCGTCCAGGTCCATACCTTCCAGTACGGCCAGCTCTTTGCCTTCTACGGCAATAGCCAGTTTTTCCAGGGTGATTTTCTGATCGCCAATACGCTCGTCAAAGTCGGTGAGGCGGCTGTTGCCGTCGGCTTTCAGGTTATTGAAGGTCATCTGCACCTTCTGGCCATACTGGTTCACCGCGTGTACCAGGCCGCTGGCGGCCTCGCCGTTAAGGGTGACCTCTTTACCGTCGCGATCCGCATCCAGCTGGAAGTTCCCGCCGCTGAAGGCCACTTTTTCATCTTCCTGCTCGTAATTGAGCGCTTTCAGATTGATATCGGAAGAGGTGGCCCCGGCATAGCTAATGCGGGTATTGATATCGAACGGAGACTGGTTGTTGGCCAGCTCGAACAGGGATTTGGTCGTGTCGTTATTCACAAGCTGGGTGTGAACCGAAGCCATTGACGGGATCAGGTTAAACTTCTTCAGCTGCGCCAGCGGGAAAGGACCGTGATCGACCACCTCGTTCAGCACCACGCTCTGACCAGGCTCCAGCCAGCCGTTCTGGCTGCCCGCAGCAGGTTTCACCAGCAACTGCAGATGGCTTTTAAACAGCCCGCGCGAATAATTTTGATAGCTCAGCTCCAGCCCGGCTTCCGGCGCGGTGCGCTTCAGCTCGCCGTTTGCCTGCGCCACCATCTCTGCCAGACGGCTCTCCAGTTGTTTACCCGTGTACCAGGAGGCACCTGTCCAGATAACCCCTAAGGCCACCACAACCCCAACCGCTACAACCGTTTTTTTCATCGTGTTTATCCCTAAAATGAAACCAGGCGGTAAAAACCGCCTGGTGTGAAGAAAGGCTCTCAATAGCTTAGCAAGAGATGTTAAAAAATTCAGTAAGTGGCTATAGCTTATTGAAAACCCGGGCCAGGCGGCCCACGCCGCTGATGCTCACCGGCGACTCGCTGGCGCCGATAAACGCCGACTCTCCGGGCTTGAGCACCAGGCGCTGCTCGCCCTTGCTAAGCACCGCTTCACCCTCCACGCAGAAGAGGATAGCGGCGCTCTGCTGGGCGACCGGGGTTTCGGTGCTGCTGAGGTCGTGCAGGGCAAAGGCAAAGTCCTCTACCGGAATCGGGAAGTCCAGCTCGGCGCCGTTTTTCACCGGACGGGTCAGCAGCTCGCTCGCCGGTTTGGCCTCGAACTTCACGTTCGCCACCAGCTCCGCGATGTCGATATATTTCGGCGTCAGGCCCGCGCGCAGTACGTTATCGGAGTTCGCCATCACCTCAAGGGCTACCCCCTGCAGATAGGCGTGGGGCGTTTCAGCAAACAGGAACATCGCCTCGCCCGGATTGAGTTTCACCACGTTCAGCAGCAGCGGCGAGAAGAGGCCGCTGTCGTCCGGGTAGAACTCGGCAATCAGACGGATGGTCTGCCACGGCTCGCCCTGCTGGCTGTTGAGGGCCGCATTCAGCACCGCCAGCGCGTGGGATTTCTCCTCGCCCTGCATATTCAGCAGGCTGGCAAATAGCTGGCTCAGGCCCTCGGCATTCGGGTTTTCGAGAAAATGCGCAATGGCTTTATGGGCGCCCGCCACCGGCTGCAGCAGGGAGACAATCTCAGAGAACTCGCGGAAGGCGTTCATCGCCAGGAAAGGGGTGAGGGCGAAAACCAGCTCCGGCTTATGGTTCGGATCCTTGTAGTTACGCTCGGCCGCATCCAGCGGAATACCCGCGGCATTCTCTTTAGCAAAACCGATTTCGGAGGCCCGTTTGTTCGGATGCACCTGGATAGAGAGGGGTTGCGCCGCGCACAGCACCTTAAACAGGAACGGCAGTTCGCCAAAACGTTCTGCCACGGCCTCGCCAAGCAGCGCCTTTTTGTCACCGTCGATGACCTCGCGCAGGGATTTTACCTCGCCGTTAAGGTCGATCTTCGAGCTGCTCTTCGGATGCGCCCCCATCCACAGCTCCGCCATCGGCTGCTGGTTCGGGTTGTCGATACCGTAGAGTTCCGTTAACGCAGTTTTACTTCCCCATGCATAGTTCTGCACCGAGTTGATGAGTTTTTGCATTATCAAGCCCTGTTTCATAAGTAGAATTAACTGCCGGTATTAAAGCAATAAACCGTGCGGAAGTAACCTGCGCATGCAAAAAGTCGTACTAGTCTCAGTTTTTGTTAAAAAATTGTGTAGGATAAGCTAACTCGCTTTTAATGAGGGCAACGGAAAATTGCCCGCACCATAATCTGCAATGTCGTAAGTGAGAGCATAATGTCGAACAAACCCTTCCATTATCAGGATCCTTTCCCACTGGCAAAGGACCAGACCGAGTATTACCTGTTAACCCGCGACCACGTTTCCGTCTCTGAATTTGAAGGCCAGGAGATCCTGAAGGTCGAGCCGCAGGCGCTGACCCTGCTGGCGCAGCACGCCTTCCACGATGCCTCCTTTATGCTGCGCCCGGCACACCAGCAGCAGGTGGCCGATATCCTCAACGACCCTGAGGCTAGCGAAAACGATAAGTACGTGGCGCTGCAGTTCCTGCGTAACTCCGATATCGCCGCAAAAGGCATTCTGCCGACCTGCCAGGATACCGGCACCGCCATCATTACCGGTAAAAAAGGCCAGCGCGTCTGGACCGGCGGCGGCGATGAGGCCGCCCTGGCGCACGGCGTGTATAACACCTATACCGAAGATAACCTGCGCTACTCCCAGAACGCGGCGCTGGATATGTATAAAGAGGTGAATACCGGCACCAACCTGCCTGCGCAGATCGATATCTACAGCGTGGACGGCGACGAGTATAAATTCCTCTGCATCGCCAAGGGCGGTGGTTCAGCCAACAAAACCTATCTCTACCAGGAAACGAAAGCGCTGCTCAGCCCGGGCAAGCTGAAAAACTATCTGGTGGAAAAAATGCGCACCCTGGGCACCGCGGCCTGCCCGCCGTACCACATCGCCTTTGTGATTGGCGGCACCTCGGCGGAGAGCACCCTCAAAACCGTGAAGCTGGCCTCGACCAAATACTACGATGGCCTGCCAACCGAAGGGAACGAGCATGGCCAGGCGTTCCGCGACGTGCAGCTCGAGCAGGAGCTGCTGATCGAAGCGCAAAACCTGGGTCTGGGGGCACAGTTTGGCGGTAAATATTTCGCCCACGACATTCGCGTGATCCGTCTGCCGCGCCACGGCGCCTCCTGTCCGGTGGGAATGGGGGTCTCCTGTTCGGCGGATCGCAATATCAAGGCCAAAATCAACCGCGACGGCATCTGGATCGAGAAGCTGGAGAACAATCCGGGCAAATACATCCCGGAACATCTGCGCAAAGCGGGCGAGGGCGAAGCGGTGCACGTTGACCTGAACCGTCCGATGAGCGAGATCCTCGCCCAGCTCTCGCAGTATCCGGTCTCTACCCGCCTATCGCTGAACGGCACCATCATTGTGGGGCGCGACATCGCTCACGCCAAGCTGAAAGAGCGTCTGGACAACGGCGAAGGGCTGCCTCAGTACATTAAAGATCACCCGATCTACTACGCGGGCCCGGCCAAAACGCCGGAAGGCTATGCCTCTGGCTCATTAGGCCCGACCACCGCCGGGCGCATGGACTCCTACGTCGACCAGCTGCAGGCCAACGGCGGCAGCATGATCATGCTGGCGAAGGGCAACCGCAGCCAGCAGGTGACCGACGCCTGCCACAAGCACGGCGGCTTCTACCTCGGCAGTATTGGCGGCCCGGCTGCGGTGCTGGCGCAGGGCAGTATCAAGAGTCTTGAGTGCGTGGAGTACCCGTAACTGGGTATGGAAGCTATCTGGAAAATTGAAGTAGAAGATTTCCCGGCGTTCATCCTGGTGGATGACAAGGGGAACGACTTCTTCAAACAGATCCAGTCTTCCCAGTGCGCCGCCTGCGTGAAGTAAGTAAAACCTCCGGCGGCGCACCGCCGCCGGAAAATAAAAGAGCGCACAAAGCGCCATACGTTTTCTTCGCAGCCATCAATACTTATTCCTTAGTCATGTGAGCAATCCCCTTCATTGTTAACAAGGAGCAGGTAATGACCACGCATCGCAGTGAGAAAGATTCTATGGGCGCCATCGACGTCCCGGCGGATAAGCTATGGGGCGCGCAAACCCAGCGCTCGCTGGAACACTTCCGCATCTCGACCGAAAAAATGCCCGTCTCGCTGATCCAGGCCCTGGCGTTGACCAAGCGCGCCGCGGCGAAAGTAAACCAGGATCTTGGCCTGCTGCCCGCCGATAAAGCCGAGGCTATTATCCGCGCCGCCGACGAAGTGCTGGCGGGCAAACACCCGGATGAGTTCCCGCTTGCCATCTGGCAAACCGGCTCTGGCACCCAGAGCAACATGAACATGAACGAAGTGCTGGCCAACCGGGCGAGCGAGCTGCTCGGCGGCGTGCGGGGCATGGAGCGTAAGGTTCACCCGAACGACGATGTAAACAAAAGCCAGAGCTCGAACGACGTCTTCCCCACCGCCATGCACGTAGCGGCGGTGATCGCCCTGCGCGAGCAGCTCATCCCCCAGCTGAACGTGCTGAAACAGACCCTCAGCGAGAAGTCCCGCGCCTTCAGCGATATCGTCAAAATTGGTCGTACCCACTTGCAGGACGCTACCCCCCTGACTCTGGGACAGGAGATCTCGGGCTGGGTGGCGATGCTGGAGCACAACCTCAAACATATCGATAACAGCCTGCCGCATCTGGCGGAGCTGGCGCTGGGCGGCACGGCGGTAGGGACCGGGCTGAATACCCATCCGGAGTACGCCGTGCGGGTGGCGCAGGAGCTGGCCACCTTTACCGGCCAGCCGTTTGTCACCGCGCCAAACAAGTTTGAAGCCCTGGCTACCTGCGACGCCCTGGTGCATGCCCACGGCGCCCTGAAAGGGCTGGCCGCCTCGCTGATGAAAATTGCCAACGACGTGCGCTGGCTGGCCTCCGGCCCGCGCTGCGGCATCGGCGAGCTCAGCATTCCGGAAAACGAACCGGGCAGCTCCATCATGCCGGGCAAAGTGAACCCGACCCAGTGCGAAGCCATGACCATGCTCTGCTGTCAGGTGATGGGTAACGACGTGGCGGTGAATATGGGCGGCGCATCCGGTAACTTTGAGCTCAACGTCTACCGCCCGATGGTTATCCATAATTTCCTGCAGTCGCTGCGCCTGCTGGCGGATGGTATGGAGAGCTTTAACGAGCACTGTGCAGTGGGCATTGAGCCGGTGCGGGAGCGTATCAGCCAGCTGCTTAATGAATCCCTGATGCTGGTGACGGCGCTCAACACCCATATCGGCTATGACAAGGCGGCGGAAATTGCCAAAAAGGCCCATAAAGAGGGGCTGACGCTTAAGGCGTCCGCTCTGGCGCTGGGCTACCTGAGCGAAGCCGAGTTCGATAGCTGGGTGCGCCCGGAAGAGATGGTCGGTAGCCTCAAGTAATCACTCCGCAAGGTAGAGGTGCAGCCGGGGAATGACTAACTTCAACGGCTGCGCCTCCGGTTTATAACGATGCTGAACATTCTCCGCATCGTAGTTCAGCAGCTCGCCGATATCCGGCACCATCGCACCCTGGTCGGCATCATATAACGCGATCAGCGGCGTGGGGCAGGCGTACTGCACCTGCTTCTGCTGCCCGGCATACCAGACCCTGGCAATCGGCTGTACCTTTACTGGCCGCTTGATCTTCAGCCGGGCACTCTCCGGCAGGGCCGATATGGTGATGTACTCCGCCTCCAGCCGCTCCAGCCATTGCTCCCGGGACCAGGGCGCCACCGCCCGTGGCGCTTTAATACTCTTCTCCAGCAGGGCCAGCACCTCGTCGCGGGTGAAATTTTTAATGATGTGCTTATTGGCCCAGCCAAAGCGTAAGGTTGCCGGATGGCGCAGTACCGTCAGCGTGCGGTAGGCGTTAAGGGTGATAAGCCCCGGCAGCTGGCGGTGGACCCACTCGAAGCGGGCGGCGGGGGCCAGACCGGACTCCTCAACGACGATTTTTTCAAACGCCGCCTTCAGGGTGTTGATATGGGTTATCTGCCTCTCCAGCGTTTCACGCTTTTGCGCGTCGGTCTGCAGGCAGATCACCCCCGGCAGGCGCACCGCTGCCTTGCTGCTGCGGTTCTCCGACTGCTGCTGGATAAACAGGTGGCGATAGTGCTGCAGCGTCATACCGAGTGCCTCCTTGCCCAGATGCTGGGTAACGGTAATAGCCGGCAGCGGATCGTGCTCCGCGCCTTTCGCCACCTCGGGCAGAGAAAAGACCCGGGCGGCCAGCAGCCGGCAGCTTTGCAAATCATCCGCCAGTGCGGCCAACGCCTGCTCCATCTCCCGGAAGGTGTGGTTAAGGCGTTCGATAAGGTCGTAATCTGCCATGATAAACCCTTTTAGTTACAACATACTCTATGTATAGCACAGCTCACCCGGTCAGGCCAGCGTGCGCGTGAGGTCAGGCAGGAACGGGCAGGGCGATGTGGTGATACACCGGCCAGCTAAAGCAAAAGCGGGCGCCACCCAGCTCGCTCTCATCGCAGTTTACCTCGCCCCCCATCGCCTGGGCGATGGTATGAACGATGGCCAGCCCGAGGCCGCAGCCGCCGGTGGCCCGATCCCGGCTCGGGTCGAGGCGCACAAAGGGCTCAAACACCCGCTGGCGCGACTCCGGCGCGATGCCGGGGCCGTCATCCTCCACAATCAGGCTGGCGCGGCTCCCCGCCAGCTGCAGTGAGACGCGCAGCGTCTGGCTACTGTAGCGCAGGGCATTGTTCACCAGGTTATCCAGCACCCGCTCCATCAGGCGCATATCCAGCGCCCCGTACTCACCAGGGGCGATGGTCCCGCAGACCAGGGCACGCGCCGGGGTGATGCTCTGAACATCTTCCACATAGCTGTGCAGCCAGGCGGGCAGGTCCGGGGTGCTGAGCTGCAGCTCGTTCTGCGGACGGTCGAGGCGGGCGTAGGTCAGCAGCTCTTCGATCAGCGCCTCAAGCTGGCCGATATCCCGGTTCAGCGCCAGCGACTCCTCTGCGGTCAGGTTCTCGCTCATCTCCAGCCGATAGCGCAGGCGCACCAGCGGGGTACGCAGCTCGTGGGCGATGCCGTCGATCAGCTGTTTTTTACTGGCGATCAGGGCATTGATGTTATCCGCCATCTGGTTAAAGGCGATGCCCAACCGCTCAAAGCTGGAGCCGCTGTCAAAGTGGATACGTTCGGTGAGATGACCGTCGCCAAAGCGCTGGGCGGCAGCCTCGAGGCGCAGCATCTCCTGCCAGTGCGGACGCATCCAGATAAAGACCGGAAAGGCCAGCGAGATGGCGATAAAGGCCAGCAGGCCGATATCCAGCAGCCGCATCTGGTGTAAAAAATAGAGATAGGGCACCGGCCCCACGGCCAGCACGTAGTGGCTGCGCGGAATGCGCTGGATAAAGGTGTACTGGTCGTCCAGCGCGACTATATCGCCATCGCGCAGGCGCTGCGCGGTGGGTGCGTCCAGCCGGAAGGTGTTCAGCGGCTCAATGCGCAGGTTAAACGACAAGTTCAGGTCCAGCTCTTTCAGGGTACGCGCCCAGTCGTGCGGGGGGATCTCATGCAGTTCGCTGCGCATCAGGTAGAGCGAACTGGTCATTAAATCATCCAGCGACTGCCGCCCGGCGCGTTCGGCCGTAAACTTATAGACCAGCCCGACCAGCATGGTCATGACCAGAAAGCAGACAAAGAGTAAGAGATAAAACTGCACGAACAGCTTCTTCATAGCGGCATCCGGACGAAGAGATCAGATATCCCAGGCATGAGGGGCAAACAGGTAGCCTTTGTTGCGCACCGTCTTAATACGAAACGGCTCGGTGGCGCTGTCGAGCAGCTTTTTACGCAGGCGAGAAATGGCCACGTCCACGCTTCGATCCAGCCCGTCATAACTCACGCCGCGCAGGTTTTTTAACAGCGCATCCCGGTCCATAATCTGTCCCGCATGGGTGGCCAACTCCCACAGCAGATCGAAATCGGCGGTGGAGAGGGCAACGTCATTACCCGCAAGCAGTACCTGGCGATTGACAGGGTCGATAGAGAGAGTGCCGAAGCGCAGCATTTTATGCGGAGTTAACCCCGCCGTCGGGACCTCAGCGGCAACGGCGCGCTGGCGCAGATGCAGGCGCAGGCGCGCCAGCAGCACCGCGGGCGGCGTGGTTTTAAGGATATAGTCGTTAGCTCCCATCTCCAGGGACAAAATATGGTTCATGTCGCTGTCCAGCGAGGTGAGCAGCACGATGGGGCCCTGCCACTGCGCCCGTAAATCCCGACACAGGGTCATGCCATCTTTGCCTGGCAGCATAATATCCAGCAGCACCAGGTCCGGATTTTCACGCGCGACCACCTCTTCAGCGCGATCGCCGCGGGGCTCTACGATGACCTCCATATCATGTTTACCCAGATAAGCCGCTATCAGCTGGCCAACTTCGGGTTCATCCTCTACATAAACAATCTTGTTCATACCACGTCTGATCTGGCGAAAAATGCCAACATACACCGCACAACCTTAACCTTCCATTAATCTTTCGCAAATAGATGCCGTTCCGCTATGCTGCCCGCTACGGTTTATCGCGAGTGACGGGAAAAAGGGATGGGATTGCTGATAAAAGCCGCGCTGGGTGCGCTGGTGGTGTTACTGATCGGGGTGTTAGCCAAAACTAAAAATTACTACATTGCTGGGCTGATCCCGCTCTTTCCGACCTTTGCGCTGATTGCGCACTATATCGTGGCCTCTGAACGCGGCATCGAGGCGCTGCGCGCCACCATCGTCTTCGGCATGTGGTCGATTATTCCCTATTTTCTCTATCTCCTATCGCTCTGGTACTTCACCGGCATGATGCGCTTGCCGCTGGCGCTGGGCGGGGCAGTGGTCTGCTGGAGCCTCAGCGCCTGGGTATTAATCTTCTTCTGGAGCCGTTTTCACTAACGCAGAGGGCGGCCGCCGTCCACGCCGAAGGAGCGGCCGGTGACGTAACAGCTGGTGAGGATATAGTCGATCAGATCGATCACCTCTTTTTCGCCCGGCGCGATTTTCATCAGCGATTTATTCAGTGCCTGCTGACGATATTCCGCATCGTCACTTTCGTTAAACAGGATCAGCGACGGGGCGATGGCGTTCACTTTCACCTCGGGGGCCAGCTTGCGCGCAAAGGAGCGGGTCATGTTATCCAGCGCCGCCTTACTGGCGGCGTAGGCGATATGCTTGTCGCTCCCGCGCTCTACTACATAATCGGTGAAGTGAATAATATCGCTTGCCGCATGGCCGTGTCCGCGCAGCAGATCCTGCAGGGCATGGTTAAGGAGATAGGGGGCGTGGACGTGAATTTGCAGCATGCAGGAGAGGGTTTCACTCAGCGGGGTACCCGGCGACTCTGACTGCCAGGCGCTGGCGTTATGAATAATGCCCCGCAGGCCGCTGTGTTCGGCTTTAATTTTGTCGGCGAAGGCCAGGATCCCCTCATCGCTGGAGAAGTCGGCCTGAACGCAGATAGCGCCCGCTTTGCACAGGGTGTCGATGGCCGGATATTTGGTGCGATAGCTGACAATGACGGGCTGGTGAAGATTCAGAAAATGGTGCGCAAGGGCGAGGCCGATACGGCGGCCTCCACCGGTGATCAGAATCGGGCGCGGTTTCGCGTTTCCCATCGTTTTCTCCTTAACCATTCGACGATGGGAACCGGTTGGTTAACCCATCAGCATCCAGGTTGCCGGGATCGCGGCAACCAGTAACAATCCTATCAGCACTCTCTCCCGGTGCATAAGGGCGCTTTCCAGCGCGTGGCTACGGCGGGCATAGAGAAAGACCAGCAGACCCGGTGCGTAGAGCACCACCGAGAGCAGCAGGTGCAGGGGGCCGGAAGCATACAATAACCATAGCCCGTAAATACAGGCCCCAATTCCCACCGCGCGGTGCAGGGGGCGGGTCGCTATTTTTAACAGATAAGCGCCTACCAGGAAATAAGGTACCAGAATCATTTCCGAAGCGATGGTTAACAGCGTGTTATAGTCCGAACCTGTGAGCCAGATCAGCACCAGGCAGATCTGCACGCTGATGTTGGTCAGCCACAGAGAAGCCGAAGGGGCGCTATTGTGGTTCTGGCGGGCAAACAGGCGCGGAAAGGCTTTATGGGTGGCTGCCAGGAAGGGGACCTCCGCCGCCATGATCGTCCAGCTCAGGTAGGCGCCACACACCGAAACGATCAGCCCCGCGGCAATCACCACCTCGCCCCAGGAACCCATCATCTTCACCATCAGACCGGCCATCGACGGATTACGCATCTCAGCCAGCTCCGGACGAGCCACTACGCCCAGCGACAGCAATGTGACCAGCAGATAAACGCCCAGCGCGGCCAGCACCGCCAGCAGGGTGGCGCGGCCTACGTCATGCTTATTACGCGCCCGAGCAGAGACCACCACCGCGCCTTCGACACCGATAAACACCCAAAGGGTGATCAGCATGGTGTTCTTTACCTGCTCCCAGACCGGCACGCCCAGCGCCAGGCCCGAGAAGTCCATGCTGAAGAGATCCAGGCGAAAACCGATAACGGCGAGGACGATAAACAGGCCCAGCGGCACCAGTTTTGCCAGGGTGGCAACCAGGTTAATGCCGGCGGCGGTCTGCACGCCGCGCAGCACCAGCCAGTGGACAAACCACAGCAGCACCGAGGAGCCGACGATCGACTGCCAGGTATTGCCGTCACCGAAGATCTTCAGTTCCGGCGTATCGGTAAAGAAACTCAGGGCAGAGAAGACAATAACCAGATAGGAGACGTTGGCGATGACCGCACACAGCCAGTAGCCCCAGGCGGAGCAGAAGCCAATCAGTTCACCAAAGCCCGCGCGGGCGTAGGTGAAAATACCGCCGTCGAGATCCGGACGAATACGCGTCAACAGCAGCATGGCAAAGGCCAGCAGCAGGATCCCCACACCGGTGATGGCCCAGCCAATCAGCAGCGCAGCCGGGCTGGCGACGGCGGCCATGTTCTGCGGCAGGCTGAAGACGCCCGCGCCCAGCATGGAGCTTAAAACGAGCGCAGTTAATGCACTCAGGCCAAGTTTCTTTTCCATTGGCTTCCTGTTTAGATCGGACAAAATCCAGAATAATTATTTTGCCGAAGCGCATAAAAATGGTGGATCACACTAAGGCGCGGGATTTTACGGAGTGTCAGGAGGGCATGCAATGCGCATCGGCTGAAAAGTGCATAAAAAGTGAAAAAAAAGGCGGCTACGCGCCGCCTTAGTCAGAGCGAGACGTTACTTATACAGGTCTGCGCTGATGGTGATGTTATTGCCACGCTCCTGCCACTGGCGGGTGATGTGGTAATACTTGGCCCCTTTCTTCGCGGCGCGCTTAGCCACCTGATAAGAAATTTCGGTCATGTTCGAATAGTTGCCGGTGAACTTGATGCTGTCGAATGGAATCATCTGCGCCGCGGTGGCGTTGTTCACCTCTTCGATTTTAGTCCCGTCCGGCAGCGTGACGCTGTAACGGCCACCTTTAGAAGACTGAGTTTCAAAGAAGCGGCCCACGTCGGAGCTTGGTGAGGCGGTGGTCGCTACGCCTGGGATCTCAACTTTCTTCGCTTCTTCACCGCCTTTCGCCAGCGCGGCGCGGCCTGCTTCGGAGTTCGCCGGGATCGCGTCCGGGCTCTGCAGAACGCGTTTTTTAGCATCCTTTTTATAAAGGAAAGCGGTAATACGCTGATTGCCGCCCGAGTTAGCATCGATCTGACGCACGATATAGAACGAGTCAGCGCCTTTTGCCTTCGCGGCTTTAGTGATGGCATCGTTCACATCAGGCTGGCTGCGGTAGAAGCCCTGCACGGTAACGGTGTCGTACGGCTCCAGCAGAATCGCCTGATCTTTTGGCAGCTCAACAACGCCGTTAATCACGCGGTTTTTATTCGCTTCGGCTTTCGGCGCGTTTTCTTTATAGAGATCGGCGGTAACGCGCTGGTTGCCGCTATTACCGTAGTCGGATGAATCCACAACATAGAAAGAGGCGGCGCCTTCTTTGTCCGCTCGGCGGGAGGCGGCCGCTACCGCATCGCCAATGGCATTAAAACGGCCAATAACAACGACGCGATCAAAAGGTTTTAATGCTGCCGCTTGCTCCGGCGTTAACTCTGTTGCGGCATTCGCAGACAGGGCAGTCGCAGCAAGGAGTGCGGACGCCAGGAGAGTGTTCTTACGCTTCATAAAAATAATCCTTCGCCTTACGCAAACCAGGTACTGGTATTGTTGTTAATTTGAAATCGTTGCCGATTATGGCATTTAAAGGTTGCCGCTGTCTGCGCCATTTTTCACAGCCTGTGCGCTAACGTAACCGGTTTCGATAACATTTATTGATATGTTGAAAAAACAGGCGTTTGACCAGCAAAACTAATAAAGCATATGACTTTTACAAGTAAATTTAATGTTAACAAGTTGATCTACGCTGGCGCTATATCGTGTTTTTACCGCTTCGATTGAGTCATTATCGGCTCTGGCGGCCGATTTAAGGTAAATATCTCTGTCAGCGACCCGGATCACCTATTTTTGACGGATAAAAAAAGAAATAGTCTTTTCTGGCTGTGGATCGCGGGCGTTATTTTCAGTAGGTTATAGAAAGTTTGTTTCTGTTTTATTTTCTGTGGGTCATCACCAGGCACAAGTTTCATACTGCGTGTCGGCGACGGCCCGTGAAAGCGACCAACAAACCATCACCAAAAACCGATGGAAGGGAAAACTATGCGTATTGGGGTACCAAGAGAACGGTCAGCCAATGAAACCCGCGTAGCGGCAACACCGAAAACGGTGGAGCAACTGCTTAAACTGGGTTTTACCGTCGCTATTGAGAGCGGCGCGGGCAAGCTGGCAAGTTTCGATGATGAGGCATTTATTCAGGCTGGCGCAGAGATCGTGGACGGCGCTAACGTCTGGCATTCGGACATTATTCTGAAGGTTAATGCACCGGAAGAAAATGAGATCGCACTGCTCAATCCGGGCACTACGCTTGTGAGTTTCGTCTGGCCGGCGCAAAACCCGGAGCTGATGGAGAAGCTCGCGGCGCGCGGTGTTACCGCGATGGCGATGGACTCCGTGCCGCGTATTTCGCGCGCCCAGTCTCTGGATGCCCTGAGTTCCATGGCTAATATCGCCGGTTATCGAGCCATTGTCGAAGCTGCTCACGAGTTCGGCCGCTTCTTTACCGGACAGATCACCGCCGCGGGTAAAGTCCCGCCGGCAAAAGTGATGGTGATTGGCGCAGGGGTGGCCGGTCTGGCGGCTATCGGCGCGGCAAACAGCCTGGGCGCCATCGTGCGTGCGTTCGATACCCGTCCGGAAGTGAAGGAGCAGGTGCAGAGTATGGGCGCCGAGTTCCTCGAGCTGGACTTCAAGGAAGAGGCCGGCAGCGGCGACGGCTATGCCAAAGTGATGTCCGAAGCCTTTATCAAAGCCGAAATGGCGCTCTTCGCCGCCCAGGCGAAAGAGGTGGACATCATTGTTACTACCGCGCTTATCCCGGGCAAACCGGCACCGAAGCTGATCACCCGCGAGATGGTCGACTCCATGAAGGCCGGCAGCGTTATTGTGGATTTGGCGTCGCAAAACGGCGGCAACTGCGAATACACGGTGCCGGGCGAGGTGACCACCACCGCCAACGGCGTAAAAGTGATTGGTTATACCGATCTGCCGGGCCGTCTGCCGACCCAGTCTTCTCAACTGTACGGTACCAACCTCGTCAACCTGCTGAAGCTGCTCTGCAAAGAGAAAGACGGCACTATCAGCGTTGATTTTGAAGACGTAGTGGTGCGCGGCGTGACCGTGGTACGCGACGGCGAAATCACCTGGCCGGCACCGCCGATTCAGGTCTCCGCGCAGCCGCAGGCGGCCGCGAAGAAAGCCGCGCCGGAACCCGTCGAGCCGGCAAAACCAGCCTCTCCGTGGCGTAAATATGCCCTGATGGCGCTGGGGATCATTCTGTTTGGCTGGCTGGCCGACGTGGCGCCAAAAGAGTTCCTCGGCCATTTCACCGTTTTTGCGCTCTCCTGCGTGGTGGGTTACTACGTTGTGTGGAACGTCTCCCATGCGCTGCATACGCCGCTGATGTCGGTTACCAACGCCATCTCCGGGATTATCGTGGTGGGTGCGTTGCTGCAAATTGGCCACGGAGGCTGGATAAGCTTCCTGAGCTTTATCGCGGTGCTTATCGCCAGTATCAATATCTTCGGTGGTTTCACCGTGACTCAGCGCATGCTGAAAATGTTTCGTAAGGGATAAGGGGTAACCTATGTCTGGAGGATTAGTTACAGCAGCATACATTGTTGCCGCGATCCTGTTTATTTTCAGCCTGGCCGGGCTTTCAAAACATGAAACCTCGCAGCAGGGCAACAACTTTGGTATCGCCGGGATGGCGATCGCCCTGATTGCCACCATCTTCGGGCCGGACACCGGCAACGTGGCGTGGATCCTGGTGGCGATGATCATCGGTGGCGCTATCGGTATCCGTCTGGCTAAGCGCGTTGAAATGACCGAAATGCCGGAGCTGGTGGCGATCCTGCACAGCTTCGTCGGCCTGGCGGCGGTTCTGGTGGGCTTTAACAGCTACCTGTATCACGAACCCGGTATGGACCCGGTTCTGGTGAATATTCACCTGACCGAAGTGTTCCTCGGCATCTTTATCGGTGCGGTGACCTTCACCGGCTCTATCGTCGCCTTCGGTAAGCTGCGCGGTAAGATCTCCTCTAAGCCGCTGATGCTGCCTAACCGCCATAAGCTGAACCTGGCGGCGCTGGTGGTCTCGTTCCTGCTGATGGTGATGTTCGTGCGCACCGAAAGCGTGGGCCTGCAGGTCCTGGCGCTGCTGGTGATGACCATTATTGCGCTGGCCTTTGGCTGGCACCTGGTGGCCTCTATTGGCGGGGCGGATATGCCGGTAGTGGTTTCTATGCTGAACTCCTACTCCGGTTGGGCGGCAGCGGCGGCAGGCTTTATGCTGAGCAACGACCTGCTGATCGTTACCGGTGCGCTGGTGGGTTCAAGCGGTGCCATCCTCTCCTACATCATGTGTAAAGCGATGAACCGCTCGTTCATCAGCGTGATTGCCGGTGGCTTTGGTACCGACGGGCAGACCTCAGGCGGCGACGAAGAGGTAGGCGAACACCGTGAAATCACCGCGGAAGAGACGGCGGATATGCTGAAAAACGCCCAGTCGGTGATCATCACCCCGGGCTACGGCATGGCGGTGGCACAGGCGCAGTATCCGGTTGCGGAAATTACCGAGCGTCTGCGCGCCCGTGGCATCAAGGTGCGCTTTGGTATTCACCCGGTTGCCGGGCGTCTGCCGGGCCATATGAACGTGCTGCTGGCGGAAGCGAAAGTGCCTTACGACATTGTGCTGGAGATGGACGAAATCAACGATGATTTCGCCGATACCGACACCGTGCTGGTTATCGGTGCCAACGACACCGTTAACCCGGCGGCGCAGGACGATCCTAAGAGCCCGATCGCCGGGATGCCGGTTCTGGAAGTGTGGAAGGCGCAGAACGTTATCGTCTTCAAACGCTCCATGAACACCGGCTACGCCGGGGTACAAAACCCGCTGTTCTTCAAAGAGAACACCCACATGCTGTTTGGCGATGCCAAAGCCAGCGTGGATGCGATCCTCAAGGCGCTGTAATCCGCTCTAAGGCTAACTAAACAAACCGCCCACCAGGGCGGTTTTCTTATTTCTGCGGTCAATGCATTCCCTCTGTCTATACTTTTACTTTTCTGTAAAGCGAGGAGAGATAATGCAGTTTTTGTCGCACTTCGATGTTCTGGCGCTAATGATGACTCCTAAATTCTGGATCGGCTTTGGCACGGTGGTGGTGGTAACGCTGCTGGTTTACTGGCTGCTAAAGCGCCTCATTACCTTTGTTCACAAGGGGATCACCAGCTGGGGCGATAAACATCCTGCCACCCACCGCATGCATTTAATTCTCACCGAGATGCTGAACAGAACCAGCCGGATACTGCTGTTCATCGTCGCTTTTCTCTTCAGCCTGCGCTTTATCGAGCTGCCGGACCGCCTGTACGGCACCCTGAGCCACGCCTGGTTCCTGGTGCTGGCGATTCAGGTGGCGCTGTGGATGGATCAGGGGGTGGTGTCGTGGTTACGCCATGTGATGCTGGCGCCCGGTAGCCATAAAAACCCGGTTACCCTGGTCATTACCGGGCTGATTCTGCGCGCCATCGTCTGGTCAGTGATGCTGCTCTCTATTCTTGCCAACGCGGGCGTGAACATCACGGCGCTGGTGGCGAGCCTGGGGGTAGGGGGGATAGCCATTGCGCTGGCGGTACAAACCATCCTGAGCGACGTCTTTGCCTCGCTCTCAATTGGTTTTGATAAGCCCTTTGAAATCGGTGATTTCGTGGTGTTCAACGACGTTGCCGGTACGGTAGAGCATATCGGTCTGAAAACCACCCGTATTCGCAGCCTGAGCGGGGAGCAGATTGTCTGCGGCAACGCTATTCTGCTGCAGCAAACCCTGCATAACTATAAGCGGATGCAGACGCGCCGTATCGTCTTCACCTTTGGGGTGGCCAGCGATACGCCGCCGGAAAAACTGCGGGTGATTGGCGACAATGTTAAACAGATCATCACCGATGTCGGCGAAACCCGCTTTGACCGTGCCCATCTGCTGGGGTTTGATACCGACCGTCTGACCTACGAGGTGGTGCATATCGTGAATACGGCGGACTACAACAAATATATGGATATCCAGCAGGAGATAAATATCCGTATTCTGGAGAGCCTGAATCAGGAAGGGGTTAAGCTGGCGCTGCCGAGCATGGTGCTGCATGCGCCATGGATGAAAAAAGGCGAGGGGGCGCAGCGCGCGCCGCAGCCGGCAACCGAGAGCTAAAAAAAAGCCCGCCGTAATGGCGGGCTTTTTGATGGTTAATCGTCTTCGTCGTCGTCCAGCTCGACCGGGGTCTGGTACTGATCCGGCTTGATGACCAGCAGGTCGCAGCGCAGATGGTCAATCACCTGTTCGGCGGTATTGCCAAGGAAGGCCGCTGAAATACCGGTGCGGCCAATGGTGCCTAACACCACGATCCCGGCCTGTAGATGCTCTGACAGGTCAGGAATTACCTCTTCCGGTAACCCTTTCTCGACGTGGGTGCGTTTTTCATCAATGCCGTATTTCTGGCGCAGCGCTTTCATCGCCAGCAGGTGCTGGCCGCGAATCGCATCGTTATAAACGCTGGGATCGAACTCCGGCAGCTCAATGGCGATATTGATAGGGGTAATCGGATAGGCCCCAACCAGGTGGACTTCAGTATGGTTAACCTGTTCCGCCAGCTGGATAGTCTCTTTCACCAGCTTTTCGTTGAGCGAGTTGTGGTAATCCTCTTCGCTGGCGAGGTTTACCGCCACAACCGCTTTGCCGCCTTCCGGCCACGGCTGGTCTTTAACCATCCATACCGGACACGGACATTTGCGCAGCAGATGCCAGTCGGTAGGGGTAAAGATCACCGCTTCGAGTTTGTCGTGCTGGTGGGCCATCTTCAGCAGCAGGTCGTGCCCGCCGCTGACCACTTCCTGGATAATGGCTTCGAAGGGGCGGTTATGCCACACCACTTTAATATCAATGGGCACACCCGCTTCAAGGTAGAACTTCGCCTGCTCGCGGATCCACGCGGTACGCTGGCTGATGACGCCCTGGCGCATCGCGGTGCGTTCATCAGGGGACAGAAGGGTGGTCATTTCGTAAGAGAAGTCATAGATCGGCAAAAACGCCTTAATTCTCCCACCAATCCGTTGATGTAAATAGACAGCTCTTCGTAACGCCGGTTGATCGTCCTGATTAGGATCGATGGCCACCAGCATGTTTTGATACTTTGCCATACAGGTCTCCTTACAACTGTCACCACAGTCTGTAAGTAAAAGAGTAACCTATATATGTTAAATGAAACAGGGGGGAAGTTTTGTCAGATCAATAAATCAGAAAAATATTCTGAATTTTTAACCTGCCGGCGTCTGGCGACTGCACATCTGGGTGAAGGAGGAATTGACGCCTTGTAACCGGGCAAAATTCTGTCCCCTGGCCTGAATAAAAGCGTCACGTTATTAATAGCCTGACACTATGTGGCTACCGGCTCGCTCGATAAAAGAATAAACGCCACTTATAATTTTAGAGCAGCAAAATGCTGCCTACCCTACTGGAGTTCCACATGAAATCCATACTGAGCGTCAATAAAGAGCAGCCTAAGCAGCCGCAGAAAATGCCTGACAATAATCAGGGCAAACAAAAACCGAGCAAAAGCAAATAGCTCACCTTACTGACGTTTGACGGAGGCTTTATGGCTGATCGTCCTGACTTGATCGATCCCCTTCCAGATGATGAAACCATTCCCGGTGATGATGTTCCTGACGTGAACGATCCACTGCTTCCGGACGATCCGGAAGATGACGAAAGACCTTTATAATCGGGTTGATAGCAAAACCGCCTTCGGGCGGTTTTTTGCGCCAGATCGATAAGCGTGTACTTTACCGATCTGGCGTTGAGGAGGAGGCAGGATCAGGCAACGTTGCGGGCGTGTCCGGCAAGTACGGCCAGGGCTTCGCCATCTTCAATGGTGATATATTTCCCTTTTACCGCCAGCATGCCGCTTTTCTGGAAACGCCCCAGCAGACGGCTGATGGTTTCAACAGTCAGGCCCAGGTAGTTACCAATATCGCCACGGGTCATCGTCAGACGGAACTCACGCGGTGAGAAACCGCGCTCGGCAAAGCGGCGAGAAAGATTATAGATAAAGGCCGCCAGGCGCTCTTCTGCATTCTTTTTGGAAAGCAGCAGGATCATATCCTGGTCACCTTTAATCTCACCGCTCATCAGACGCATCATCTGCTGGCGCAGATTAGGCATTTTGCCAGACAGATCGTCAAGGGTTTCGAACGGGATCTCGCAAACCATAGAGGTTTCCAGCGCCTGCGCGAAGCTCGGGTGGTGGCCGCTGCCGATGGCGTCAAAGCCCACCAGGTCACCCGCCAGGTGGAAGCCGGTGATCTGTTCGTCGCCCTGTTCGGTGATGGTGTAGCTCTTGATGGTGCCGGAACGGATGGCATAGAGCGATTTCAGTTCGTCGCCCGCCTTAAAAAGCGTTTGTCCTTTCTGAATAGGCTTTTTGCGCTCGATGATGTTATCTAGCTGATCGAGTTCATGCTCATTCAGAGTAAACGGGATACAGAGCTGGCTGATACTGCAATCCTGACAATGGATAGCACAACCGCCAGACTGAATGCGTCGAATAATTCGCTTTTCCGGGATCATAGGTATACTCGAGCCTTAATTGATATTGGTCAATTTTAACATCTTTTTAGGGGAGACGTAAGCCTGGCCAGCTATCAATAAAAGCAAGAATAGGCTACGCCGCGCCATCCTGTTGAATTTCCACAGAATGATTGCGGTCATAACCTCTAACTTAAGGAATAATAAGCACTAAAAGCCTGGGTTTTACAGCAGCAGATAGCCTTCGTGACGCAATAACCACTCTTTGCGCTGCACCCCGCCGGCATAGCCGGTGAGGGTGCCGTTGCGTCCAATAACGCGATGGCAGGGGACCACAATACTGACCGGATTTGAGCCGTTAGCGGCACCCACCGCACGCGCGGCACCAGCCCGACCCAGCTGTTCAGCCAGCTGGCCGTAGTGCATCACCTGACCACAGGGGATCGTCCGCAGCGCTTGCCATACTTCGCGCTGGAAAGGGGTGCCGGCGGTCGCGGTGGGAAGGTCGTCAATGATGCTGAGTTCACCCTCAAACCAGGCGGTAAGCTTATCGCTTAAGCCGCTGGGATTGGTGGCGCTGATGCGCTCGTAGCCCTGCAGGCGATAGTGGATATTAAGCAGCTCCACCATGCGATCGCTGTGCTCTTCCCACTCGACGGCGCGCAAATTGCCCTGCTCATCGGCAAGTACCCACAGCGGCCCCAGCGGCGTGGCGATTTTATCTTCGAGTAATCTCAGCATCCTTTTTTCCTTAGTTCAGACGCGGGTAGATCCCGGGCCCAATCGGCAGGCCGACAAGATACCATGCCACCAGCATCACCAGCCATACCCCTAAAAAGATAAGCGGATAGGGCAGTACCAGCGAATAGTAGGTACCCAGTTTCGCCTCCGGCCGGTAGCGCTGCAGGAACCCTAAAAACAGCGGGACGAACGGCGAGACCGGCGCCAGCGGGATCACCGACGAGTCCGCCACGCGGAACAGGATCTGGGCGAAGGCCGGATGGAAGCCCAGCAGCATGAACATCGGCACAAAGATGGGTGCCAGAATCGACCAGATGGCCGAGCCGCTGGCGATAAACATGCAGAGCAGCGAGGAGAGCAGCGCCAGCCCGACAAAAGCCGGTACGCCGCTTAACCCGGCGGTCTCCAGAAGATCGGTCAGCCCCACCGCCATAAATTTACCCATATTGCTCCAGTTGAACATGGCGACGAACTGGGCCAGCGGGAAGACCATCACGATAAAGCCCGCCATCTCCTTCATCGGCTCGATCATCAGCTGCGGCAGATCGCCCTGACGGCGGATTTTGCCCACCGCGATGCCATAGGCCAGCGACACCACAAAGAAGAAGAGAATGATCAGCGGCACTATGCCTTTAATAAAGGGCGAGGGCAGCACGGTGTGTTTAACCGGATCGCGCAGAATACCGTTCTCCGGCACCACCATCAGGGCCACCAGCGCGATAAAGATCAGCGACACCACCCCCGCCACGCGCAGGGCGAATCGCTGCTCCGGCGACAGGGTTTCGAGCTTATCATCACTGCTACCCTGCCACTGCCCAAGACGGGGCTCGATGATTTTGTCGGTGATCAGCCCCCCCACAATGGTCAGGACGATCACCGAGCTGGCCATAAAGTACCAGTTGTCGATTACGCTGACGTGTACGGCGGCATCAATAGTTTTTGCCGCTTCGGTACTGATGCCCGAGAGCAGCACGTCGGTGGTCACAATCAGCAGGTTGGCGGTAAAACCGCAGCCCACCCCGGCGATAGCGGCCAGCAAGCCCGCTACCGGATGACGCCCCACCGCGAGGAAAATCAGTGCCCCCATCGGCGGCATGATCACCAGCGCGGCATCGGACGAGATATGGCTAAAGAAGGCGATAAACAGCACCATATAGCTGGCGTAACGAGCGTTCACGTGCGACGCCATTTTGACCATCAGCGCTGGCAGCAGTCCGGATCGTTCTGCCAGCCCGGCACCCAGCACCAGCGCCAGAATGGCCCCCAGCGGCGCGAACCCGCTGAAGTTTTTAATCACGTTAGGTAAAAACCAGTGCAGCCCCTCAACGCTGAGCAGGTTTTTCACCGCCACCATGCTGCCATCCGCCGGGTTACGCACGCTCACGCCTAAGGCGGAGAGCACGGCGGTGGCCACCATCAAAATCACAATCAGGTAGATAAAAAGCAGGAAAGGGTGCGGCACTTTGTTGCCGACTCTCTCAACCCAACCATAGAGCTTACCGGTAGGGGAATGCGAAGGTATGGAAGACATACTCATGGGCGTTCCTCGAACTGTTGTGTTGTTGTGTTATGTTTTTTTATTTTAAAGGTGACGGTGTCACGCCTGCCGGTATCGGGCAGACATAGGGTTTTTCTGCGATCTGCTGTTCGAACTCCTCCCGGCACGCCTGCAGCAGTGAGGGATCCTGCAACAGCCCCAGCGCGGTGGCACCCAGCACTTTCCCGGCCAGCAGCATGCCTTTATGGGCGATGGAGGTGCGGCCCTGGGCCACCAGCTGCCAGGTGTGCAGCGGCGTCCCAACGGTAAAGCAGGGGCTGAAACACTGGGCCACCGGCATCTTCCAGCTGACGTCGCCCACGTCCGTGGAGCCGGCCAGCACGTTGTCGGTGACCGCGTAGGGGGCGACTTCGTCCACCAGCAATGTCTCCTGCTGTCGGCGGGCGAAAGCCTTACCCGCTTCGCCACCGGTGGCGGCGATATTTTTCAGGCTGTTTTGCAGATCGTTATCGGTAAGCGTGGCGCGGATCTCGGCGGCGAAGGCGCGCTCGTCGTCGCTCCACGCCGGGGTGCCGTAATGGGTCAGCGCCTCGTACATGGCCGCCTCCAGCGTGCGGTTTGGCAGGTAGCTGGAGCAGGCCTTATCGAAGCGGTGTTCAACGGTGGTTTCGGTCATCAGGGCCGCGCCCTGGGCAATCTTCTCAATGCGCTGGTAAATCTGCTGCGCATCGGCCATCTCCGGGGCGCGGATAAGATAGAGCACCTCGGCCTGGGCCTGCACTACGTTGGGCGAAATGCCGCCGGTATCGGTAATGGCGTAATGCACCCGCGCTTTCTCAATAATGTGCTCGTTCAGGAAATTGGTGCCGGTCGTCATCAGCGTTACCGCGTCCAGCGCGCTGCGTCCGAGATGCGGGGAGTTAGCCGCGTGCGCCGCAACCCCGTGAAAGCGCCAGGCGGCCTGGATATTGGCCAGGGTACTGACGTTAAACATGCCGGCGAAGGCCTCCGGGTGCCAGGTAACCGCGGCATCCACGTCATCAAAGAGCCCCTCGCGCACCATAAAGGTTTTGCCGGAGCCGCCCTCTTCGCCGGGGCAGCCGTAAAAGCGCACCGTGCCTTTGCCGCCGTGCTGCTCCAGCCAGCTTTTCACCGCCACCGCCCCCGCCAGCGCCGCGGTACCTAACAGGTTATGGCCGCAGCCGTGGCCGTTGGCACCGGGCGTAGCGCTCTGCTGCGTGGCGCAGTGGGCCTGCTGGCTTAAGCCTGCCAGGGCATCGTACTCCCCCAGCAGGGCAATAACCGGTTTGCCGCTGCCAAAGCTGGCGATAAAGGCGTTGGGGATGTCGCCGGGGTTGCGCGTCACGCTAAAACCTTCCTCTGCGAGGGCGGTGGCGAGACGTTCGGCGGACCAGAACTCTTCGAAGCGGGTTTCCGGATGCTCCCAGATCTCATCGGCAATATCGGTAAAATCCTGACGGCGGGTTTCTATTGCATCTTCAATAAAGCGGTAAATGGTCTGCATCACACACCTCGCGTCCAGGGGAAATTAAGCGCGCTACGCGCCAGGGTTTCGATGGCAACCAGCATCACCTGTTCGTCGAAATCGAATTTTTCGTTGTGGTGCCCGGCGCTGAGGGCGGTGCCAAAGACCATATAGGAGGCCATACCGCCGTTCTGCTGCACGCGGGCCATCATCAGCGTGGCATCTTCCGAACCTGCCGGGGCGGCCACTTTATCGATGGCCTGCTGCACGCCCGCCACCTGAGAGGCCTGTTCCCGCAGGTAGGCAACCCAGGCCGGTGAGGGGGCGCTGGAGGTGGCCGCACCCATCAGGCGCAGCTCGCTCTGCACGCCATAGATCGCGGCCGCGCCGGCGATAACCGATTTTGCGCGCTCAAAGACATACTGGTTAATGGCTTCGGTTTCGCCGCGGGTTTCGACTTTCAGCAGGGCGGTGGCGGGGACCACGTTGCGGCCGGTACCCGCCTGCATTACGCCAACGTTCACCCGCGAGGCGCCTTCGCTGTGCGGGGCGATGCCGTGCAGGCCAAGGGCTGCCTGAGCGGCGGCCAGCAGGGCGTTACGACCATCCTCCGGTTTGCCACCGGCGTGAGCCGCTACGCCGGTAAAGCGCACGTCAAATTTGGTGGTGGCCATAAAGTTATCGCTGCCGCAGACGACGGTGCCGTCCGGGACGCCGGTACCGATATGTACCGCGGTGAAATAGTCCACGTCGTCCAGCGCCCCGGCGGCGACCATTGCCCGCGCGCCGCGCGTACCCTCCTCGGCGGGCTGGAAGATAAGTTTGATGGTGCCGTTCAGCCGGGCTTCGTTCTGCTTAAGCACGTGGGCCAGACCCAGGCCAATGGTCGTGTGGCCATCATGACCGCAGGCGTGCATCATGCCGGGGTTACAGGAGGCGAAGCCTTCCCGGTACGGGCGGTGTTCATCGCTTAACTCTTCAAAGAGATCCAGCGCGTCCATGTCCACGCGGTAAGCGAGGGTGGGGCCAGGGCGGCCGGTATTGAGGGTGGCGACGATGCCGGTAAAGCCGCCTTCAAAGGCGCTGAGCCACTTTTCAGGGGCGCCCTGCTGGCGCGCGCGGGCGAACTCCCGGGCCAGCGTCGCCTCGTCAGGCAGGCCCATCCGGCTCTCTGCATCCACCACGTCGCGGCCCATTGCCAGGTCGTAACCCAGCCCATCAAGGATTTCTGCGACTTTGGCAGCGGTGCGAAACTCCACCCAGCCCGATTCGGCATAGTGGTGGAAATCGCGTCGCCACGCGATGAGCTGAGGGGATAAGGTCTCGAGATACTGCGCCAGTGCCTGCATAGGGTTTCCTGTCATCATTAGATTATGTGAACTACCTCACGCTGTGATAGTTTTTACTTATCACTAACCGTTTTTTCACAGATTTAACCGTTCGTGGCTTACCCTCGCACAATCATTTCCATTAAAGTAGATGACAATTTCTTTACTCTGATAAACAGCGGTTATCGGTGCAGATATGACCTTTCAGGTAAAATTTCATCAAATTCGGGCGTTTGTGGAAGTGGCGCGTCAGGGGAGTATTCGCGGTGCCAGCCGGGTACTTAATCTGTCGCAGCCGGCATTAACCAAATCGATCAAAGAGCTGGAGGAGGGGGTCGCAGCCCAGCTGTTTATCCGGCGGAGTAAAGGGGTGGCGCTCACCGAGTGCGGTGAGAGTTTCTACCAGCATGCCAGCCTGATTCTGGAAGAGCTACGCTCTGCCCAGGAGGACATTTTACAGCGCCAGGGCAAACTGGCCGGGCAGGTGAATATCGGCATGGGGGCAAGCGTCGCGCGCCTGCTGATGCCGGCCGTGATCACCCGTTTCCATCAGCAGCATCCTCAGGTGAAGGTGCGGATTATGGAGGGGCAACTGGTTTCCATGATTAACGAATTACGCCAGGGCGAGCTCGACTTTACAATAAATACCTATTATCAGGGCCCTTATGATCATGAATTCACGTTTGAAAAGTTATTTGAAAAGCCGTTTGCCATATTTTGCCGGGCAGGACATCCGGCGCTGGGGGCCACGTCAATCAGTGAGCTTTTGAAATACAGCTGGACGATGCCAACTCCACGCGGGAGTTATTATAAACAGCTGGAAGAGGTTTTTAATAAGAGCGCTCAGGTGCCGAATATAGGCGTTATTTGCGAAACGTTCTCATCCAGTATTAGTTTAGTTGCGCAGAGTGACTTTCTCAGTATATTGCCTCAGGAGCTGGGATGCGATCCGCTGCTGGCTAATCGGCTGGTGATGCTGCCGGTGAAGGAGACCCTGCCCAGGGCCGCGTACTATCTGATCCAGCGCCGTGATACGCGCCAGACGCCGCTAACGGCCTCTTTAATCACGCAATTCCGCCGCTATGCGCGCCAGATTTCTCCGCAGGAAGATAAAGGATAAAAAAATAGAGCCTGTCGACATCCAACAGACTCTACAGTACACACAGCAATGCTCCTCATGCATGCTCTGCTTAATTATTCCCTTGCACAGAGTAATCTATTTATAGCGGTATTTCGTACATAATGAAAGGCAAAGAATTTATCTCTTCTCACAATTTCTTTATTTCTAGTGAGTGGTTGTATCATTAATGAAGCCTTCCTTAAGAAAACATTAAGTACTTAGTTAATTGACTAAAAAACATATATTTTTAGCCGCTGTAACGACAATAAAAGTCGTCAGCTATGCTGATCGTTGAGGCAGCTCTTTTTCGCAGGTATAGTAGCCCGTCAGCAGAAGCAGGAGGATTGACATGAAACCCGATGATAAGTCGCTTTTCCTTGACGCGATGCAGGACGTCCAGCCTCTCAAACGCTGCACCGACATCCACTGGCAGCCCGCCCGCAACGCGCGTGATAAAAAGCATATTGATATCGACCAGCTCGATAACTTCCTGACTACCGGCTATCTCGATATTGTTCCCCTGGCCGAGCCGCTGGCCTTTCAGCGCGAGGGGGTGCAGCATGGGGTGATGGATAAGCTGCGCGCCGGGAAATACCCCCGCGAGGCGAGCCTGTCGCTGTTACGCCTGCCGGTGGAGCAGTGCCGCCAGCAGCTCTACACCTTTATCCGCAGGGCGGAGCGGGAAGGGTTGCGCAACCTGATTGTTGTACACGGCAAGGGGCGGGAAGCCGAGTCGCATGCCAATATCGTGCGCAGCTATCTGGCCCGCTGGCTCACCGAATTTGACGCCGTCCAGGCATTTTGCGCCGCGCAACCCCACCACGGCGGCAGCGGTGCCTGCTACGTGGCGTTACGTAAATCTGGTGATGCCAGGCTCGAAACCCGCGAACGCCACGCCAAGCGCAGCCGTTAACCGTCCCCTTATAAGCCAAATTTATTACCCAGTGCCGGAGAGCCGCCATGGAGAATAGCGCCCTGGTTTATCGTCAGTTCGGCGAGCCAGCGTCGGTGTTGCAGGCAGAAACCGCCCGCAAAGGCCCACTTATGCCCGGTAACCTCCGGGTGCAGATGCTTTGCGCCCCGGTTAACGCCTCCGATCTGATCCCCATAACCGGAGCTTACCGGCATCGCGTCATCCTGCCTGGGGTGGCCGGCTATGAAGGGGTAGGGAGAGTGATCGCTGCCCCGCAGGCTTTTCAGAGTCTGGTAGGTAAGCGCGTATTGCCTTTGCGTGGCGAAGGAACCTGGCAGCAGGTGGTGGATTGCCCGGCAGAGCTGGCTGTCCCGGTGCCGGATGAAATTGAAACCTGGCTGGCGGCCCGGGCATTTATCAACCCGCTGGCGGCCCAACTGATGCTCAGGCTCTGTCCGCCCGAGGGCAAACGGGTGCTGCTTACCGCCGCCGGTTCCGACTGCGCCATTCTGCTGGGGCAGTGGGCACGGCAGATGGGGGCGACGGCGGTGTGGGGCATTCACCGCTCGCCTGCTCATGCCGCAAGGCTTGCAGCGATGGGGATTACGCCCCTTGCCCAGCAGGAGACGGCCGCTATCCTCAGCGTCGCCGCGCAGTGCGATATTGTTTACGACGCCACGGGCGGCGCGCTGGCGCAGGCTCTGCTGGAGGCGATGCCGCAGGCGGGAGAGTTTATTAGCTACGGGCTGCTCTCAGGCCAGCCATTTACCCTGGCCCGCCACTATCCGCCGGTTCGCTGGTTCCATATTCGTAATACCTTTAGCGCCTGCGATCCTCAACGCTGGCAGGCGGAGTTTCGGGCGCTATGGCCGCGTCTGCTCAGCAGCCACTACAGCGAGAGCGTACCGCTCCCCTTTAACGCCTGGCGTGAGGCATTGCAGCACTATTACCAACCCGGCAGGGTCGGCAAACCCGTGCTGCAAATGGCGCAGGAAGAGGCCTGACTAGCGGATATCGCTGAGCAGCACCGCAATGCTTTGCCCACCTGCGGTCTGCTCAAGCGCGATTTTAACGATAATCGTCAGGGGCACGGAGAGCAGCATACCCACCGGCCCCAGCAGCCATCCCCAGAAGATCAGCGATAAAAAGACCACCAGCGTGGAGAGACCCAGCCCGCGGCCCATCATCCGTGGCTCCAGAATGTTGCCAAACACCAGGTTCACCAGCAGATAGCCCACGAGCAGGATCAGGGCATCGTAAAAACCGCCGAAGGCCAGCACCTGAATAATGGGCGGGATGGCCGCCAGCACCGACCCGATATTGGGAATGTAGTTCAGGGCAAAGGCCATCAGCGCCCAGACGAAGGCGAAGCGTACCTCCAGCAGGGATAGCATTCCCCATACCACCAGCCCGGTGACCAGGCTTATCGCCGTTTTCAGCACCAGATAGCGGGTTACGCTGTCCAGCGCGCGCTGGATGGCACCCATTCCCTCGACCGGCCGCGCCATCAGCTGCTGGAACTTGGCCGGAAGCTGGGGAACCTCAAACAGCATAAACACCACCGTCAGCAGGAGCAGAAATATCGAGGTCATGGCGTTCGACAACTGCGTCAGCAGGCCGGTCACCAGCGTCATGGCGGCGTTCGGGTCGATGAATTTTTGTAGCTCCTGCACCGAAACGTCAATGCCGATGCGCTGAAGCCAGGGTTCGAGCTGCTGCAGCGGCGCCAGCAGGGTGGCGCGATAGAGCGGCAGGGTGCGCGCCAGTTCGTTCAGGGAGGTGCCGAGATAGGCCAGCAGCAGCACCATCCCGAGAATAATCAGCCCAATCAGCAGAGATATCGCCAGCACCCGGGGAATGCGCAGGCGCACCATCCGCTGCACCAGCGGGTTAAGCACCACGGCAATAAACAGCGCCAGAATAAAAGGCACGATGATCTCCGCCGCGAACCGAATGCCCGCCAGCACAATAACCAGCATGCCCAGCATGATGACAATTTTTAAACCGTTGAGCGTGATAATAGGTTTCGACATTAGGGCTCCAGGGGCGACGTTTAATTTATAATAATCGGTAACCCGGGTTAATTAAATTAACCAATATCAAACGGGCTGGGTAAAGAAGTGAAAATACTTTGAGTAAAATCTTAGCTTGTGGTAAAAATCAGCTGTGTTTAACTACCGGAGACAATTTTCATCTGCAATGACGAGAAGCAACACCGCAGATAATTGTAATTTTATGGACAATCTGTTCAGCATTTTTTTAACAGCCTCAACCCGTACCTCCCCCTCTCTGTACCTGCCTGCTGGTGAACAGCACTGGCGCACCGCGCTATAGATCCCTTTCTCTGCCTGAGCTGACGCCCTGCGTCTGGCGAATTTTTACTATTTTTCATTTTAAGGTTTGCGATCTCTGCAAGCCGCGAAGGACTATATTCTCAAGCAGGAGAAAATGATGTTTTACTGGATTTTATTAGCGCTGGCCATTGTGGCTGAAATAACCGGCACCCTGTCGATGAAATGGGCGGCAGTGAGCGGTGGACACGCCGGATTTATTTTAATGCTGGCAATGATTTCCCTTTCTTATATTTTCCTGGCGTTTGCGGTTAAAAAAATTGCGCTGGGCGTGGCCTACGCATTATGGGAAGGTATCGGTATTTTATTGATTACCCTGTTCAGCGTGATGCTGTTTGACGAGGCCTTATCGGCGATGAAAATTGCTGGCCTGGCGACCCTGGTGGTGGGTATCGTGCTGATCAAATCGGGTACCCGCAAAGCGAAAAGCCAGCGCAAAGAGGTGACCCATGCAGCAGTTTGAGTGGATCCACGCGGCCTGGCTGGGGCTGGCCATCGTGCTGGAAATTGTCGCCAATATCTGCCTTAAGTTTTCCGATGGTTTTCGCCGCAAAGTTTACGGCTTCTTATCAATAGCCGGCGTGCTGGGGGCCTTCAGCGCCCTGTCACAGGCGGTAAAGGGTATCGATCTTTCGGTGGCCTACGCCCTGTGGGGCGGCTTTGGTATCGCGGCCACCCTTGCGGCCGGCTGGATCCTTTTTGGTCAGCGCCTGAACAAAAAAGGGTGGGCAGGCTTGCTGTTACTGCTGATCGGCATGGTGCTGATTAAACTGGCCTGATCCCCGCGCTGCCTGTGAACGCAGGCAGCGAAATTTGTCACCTGTATTACGCTTAACATAGGCGTATCAAGAGGGCGACGAATGCATAACCCATTAAGCTGGCGCAACATTCCTTCCGCAAAAACCCTGTTTGCGATGATCTTCATCGCGGGGATCGGCTTAATGGTTTCTGTTGTGGCACTGCTTTACCTCTCTCTTCACCTTATCAGCAGCAAAACCAATGAAATTGACGATCGGCGAACCGCGCTCTCGGTAGAGGGAGCGGTGCAGACGTCGGTTAACCGTATCTGGTCGCTGGTGCTCGACAACGCGGTCTGGGACGATGCGGTACGGGAGACCTACCGGCCGCGCCTCGACCCGCAGTGGCTCTACAGCAGCTGGGGAAAGGGATTTAAGGTCAACAACCTTTATGACGGCACCTTTGTGCTCGATCAGCATTTCACCGTGCTGTGGGGCGCCTTTCAGGGCCAGCCCTTCAGCGAGAAAAACCTCGAGTTCTTCGGCACCGGCCTGAAGGCGCTGATTAACCAGCACGACCGCGCCCTGAAAGCCGATAAAAATATCTACGCCGGGATCACCCGCACCCGCCACGGGGTGGCCTTCGTCGGGATTGGATTGATCCGCCCGACGGTGGGGCGACTGCCGGTTGAGGACGCCACCCGGCGCTATCTGGTGATCACCCGCCATATTACCCCGCAGATGTTAAGCGAGCTGGGTAATACCTTTCAGATTGAGAAGCTGCGTTTCAGCCCGCAGCGGTTAAGCGATAACGACCTGCCGTTTAAAAGCTCGTCGGGGGAGGTGCTGGGTTATCTCTCCTGGCTCTCCCGCCTGCCGGGCGCCCAGGCGGCAAAGGCCGCCTCCTGGGACATCACCCGAATTGTGGTGCTGGCGGCGGGGCTTATCATGCTCTTTATCCTCGCCAGCAGCGTCGGTCTATACAAGCTCGCCCGCGGGGAGTGCCACGCCTGGCGGGTGGCCCGCACCGACTGGCTTAGCCATCTGCCTAACCGAAGGGCGCTGATCGAAGAGCTGGAGCGGGTCAGCCTGCGCGCGGCGTCCGACATCCAGAGCGTGGTGTTTATCGATCTCGACGGCTTTAAGGATGTGAATGACATCTACGGCCACGATGTCGGCGATGAACTTATTATCACCATCGCCCGCACCCTGGACAGCATGGTGCCGGAGGGGGGAATGCTGGCCCGCATGGGCGGCGACGAATTTGCGATGACCATCGGCGGGGCGAATGCCGAGGCGCAGGCCGCGGCCTTTGCCGGCGACGTGCTGAAGTACCTGAATACGGCCATTCGCCTTGGCGAGCGCACTATTCATATCGGCGCCAGCATCGGCATCGCCAGCTGCACCCCGGTGGAGTGCAACAGCACGGAGCTGTTTCGCCGGGCGGATATCGCCATGTATCACGCCAAAAGCAGCGGCAAAGGGCGCATCACCTATTACGACGCGGCGCTTAACAGCGAGCGCGAGCGCCAGCTGACCATTGAGAGCGAGATCCGCGCCGGGCTGGATCGCGAGGAGTTTGAGGTCTGGTATCAGCCCATTATTGATGCCCGTAGCCAGAAGATGGTTGGCGTGGAGGCGCTGGTTCGCTGGCCGCGGCGTCCTGGCGGCCCCCTTGGCCCGGACGAGTTTATCGGCATTGCTGAGACCAGCGGCCTGATTTACGCCCTGGGGCAGTTTGTTTTGCGCCGCGCCTGCCGGGACATGGCCTCTTTTGGCGATCTCAAGCTCTCCGTTAATATCTCACCAGCCCAGTTCCGCGATCCGGAGTTCGAAACCAAGGTTGCCAACGCGCTGGAGATGACCCGCTTCCCGGCCCGGCGCCTGCAGCTGGAGGTGACCGAAACCTACGTGCTGGAAAACCCGGAGCGCGCCCGCAGCGCCATTGCCAATCTTAAGGCGCTGGGCACGGCGGTGGCGCTGGACGATTTCGGCACCGGTTATTCGAGCATCGGTTATCTGCGACGTTTTAACTTCGACACCATCAAGATCGACAAATCCCTCGCCGGGCTGGTGGACACGGACGAGCAGGCCTCGGCGCTGGTGAGCGGCACCATCCGTATTGCCAGCGCGCTGGGGATGACCGTAATTGCAGAAGGGGTCGAAAACGAGAAGCAGATGAAGTTGCTCAGGCTGGCGGGCTGCGATCAGCTGCAGGGCTACTGGTACGGCCGGCCGATGCCCATCGACGCTATAACGCAGTTACGCCAGCAGCGGCAGGGCTAACTACTCCTGCGCCAGCGCCTGCAGCTTATCGCGAAAACCGGTGACTGAAAGGGCGCGGTTATCGGCGCGCCAGCGATCTTTGGCCGCCGGGGCCGAGCTCTGCACTCCGATAAGCTGCCAGCCGTCGGCGGTTTCCAGCATCAAAGGTGAACCGCTGTCGCCCGGCAGCGTATCGCACTGATGTGAAAGCACGCTTTTTTGCGCCCAGCCGGTGACAATGCAGTCCTGGTGGGTGAACAGGGTATCGAGATGATCTTCCGGATAGCCCGCCTGGCTCACTTTGCGTCCGGCCGCTTTCAGCGCGGCGGTGAGGGCATTTTTATCCCCGTCAAACAGTGGAAGCGGCGTGATCCCGGAGGGGGGATAGCGCAACACTACCAGCCCGAAGTCCCAGGAGGCCGCACCCGGCGGTACGATCCAGCCGTCGCCGTCTGCCTTCAGCCGTTTTCCGAGAGAGGGCTCAACGCGCCCTTCGATACCGTGGATCTCATAACGCCAGACGCCATTCTGCGAGACAAAACGCAGGGCGATGGCTTTATCGGCTTTGCCATCCGGCGGCGTCAGCAGGCAGTGCCCGGCGGTAAGGGCGAGACGGGGAGTAATAAGGGTGGCGGTGCAAAGATTACCGCTGGCGGTTTCAAGCTGGCCGATAGCGTCCCAGGGAGCCTCGGTTGGATGGCTAACGCGCGTGCGATCGTCATGGCCGAAAAACAGCGTCTCCACGTCGTTGCCGCTGTCGGCATAAGAAAAGCCTGATAAGAGACAAAAGGTTCCCAATAAAATGACAACAGATCTACGCATATCTCACTCTGAAGGGGGTAATTATGATTATTAAAGTAAACCCTGTTAAATAACTATAGACGGGACGGCGAGAAAGTGGGAGTAAAATCAGCGTGCTACATTCAGGAAAGATAAAACTCGCCCGCGATAAGCGCACATAAAATAAGGGTAATCAGGATCACCTCAAACCGATAGCGACGCAGCATGACGCCTCCGGAAATAAAAACGGCGCCGGAACAGACTGCGTTCCGACACCGGGCGACTTATCTTTAAGACTTATGCAGCAGGCTGTGCAGCCGGTTTAGCGGCATCGTGCTTAACGGCTTTCTTGTGGTGCTTTTTAGCAGCCTGGGCTTTCTGCGCAACCGGTGCGGTTTCGTCTTTCTTCACCGCTTTTTTATGGTGTTTTTTAGCGGCCTGAGCTTTCTGCACGGCGGCTTTCTTGTGCTTTTTGTGATGCGTGGTTTTAGCGGCCGGTGCCTTGGTGGTTGCGGTCGCAGCCGGAGCCTGAGTGGTGGCTACCGTCTCTGCTGCGAAAGCTGCAGAAGAGAGACCCATTGCAGCGGCAACAACCAGCGCTAATACTTTTTTCATCGTTCTACCCTCGGATTGGTTTTTCAGTTAACCCCACTGCGGGGCCGTTGAAAACACTATATCCCTGTATATGCAGGGCTTCCGTGAGTGATTAGTATCGGCGTGTAACCATATGTACAAGTCGCAAAGTTTACTCAGCCACCAGCCACATATCGGCTTCGTCGAACATCTCTTCCAGCATGCGGTTTAGCTTTTCACGATCGCTTTTACTGGCGTCGCTGTTCAGGCCGTTGGCCTGCATCGGTTTCACCTTGACGTCGGCATCCGGGAAGATGCGATGAACCCGGCGGGTCAGCTCATCAAGAATGATCTCCCGGGCGCCGGGCAGGCCCGCAACGTTGCGCTTATCGTAAATGAGTTCAACAAACATGGAATTTCCTTGGTACTGTATTTATATCCAGTATTTATACTGTAATGGCGGAAAATATCAAGCGGAAAACGCCGGGCAGGGCGCCCGGCGTAGAGGTTTACAGATAACGTGAGGTCAGATGCTGGCGGAAGTACGCGCTATTGAGATCTTCGCCGGTGGCCCGCTCGATCAGCTGCGAGGTGCTAAAGCGGCTACCGTGCTGCCAGATGTTCTGGCGCAGCCAGTCGAACAGAGCATAGAAATTACCCTCTGCGATGTCGGCGTCCAGCCCCGGCAGCGCCTTGCGGGCGGCATTAAACAGCTGCGCGGCATACATCGCCCCCAGGGTATAGGAGGGGAAGTAGCCAAAACCGCCGTCGGTCCAGTGAATATCCTGCATACAGCCGTTGCGGTAGTTATCTTTGGTGGATAACCCCAGCCAGGCCTGCATTTTCTCATCCCACAGGGCCGGGATGTCATCCACCTCGATGTCGCCGTTGATCAGCGCGCGTTCAATTTCATAGCGCAGCACCACGTGGGCCGGATAGCTCACCTCGTCGGCGTCCACGCGGATATAGCCCGGCTTCACGCGCTGGTTCCAGGCGATAAAGTTCTCTTCCGAGAAGGCGGCCTGGCTGCCAAAGCGCTGATGCACCGCCGGCAGAAGGTGCTTCAGGAAAGCGTTGCTGCGCCCGAGCTGCATCTCAAAGAACAGGCTCTGGGATTCGTGGATCGCCGTTGAACGCGCCAGCGCCACCGGCTGGCCGGGCCAGCTGCGGGGCAGATTTTGCTCGTAGCGGGCATGGCCGGTCTCGTGGATCACGCCGAACAGGGCGCTGAGTAAATCCTCTTCGTCGTAGCGGGTGGTGATGCGCACGTCTTCCGGTACGCCGCCGCAGAAGGGGTGGGCGCTGATGTCCAGTCGACCGCCGTTAAAATCAAAGCCGAGGATTTTCATGGTCTCCAGCCCCAGCTCGCGCTGGGTGGCGACGGGGAAGGGCCCCTGAGGCGGCACGAAGGACTGTTGGGCCTGCTTCTCCACCACCTGCGCCAGCAGGTCCGGCAGCCAGGATTGCATATCGCCAAAGAGCACGTCCAGCCGGGCGCTGGTCATATCCGGCTCAAAGATATCCAGCAGGGCGTCGTAAGGGGTACACCCCTTTGCTTCCGCGCGCAGGCGCGCCTCTTCGCGGCTGAGCTTCACCACCTCTTTCAGATTGGCGGAGAACCCCTGCCAGTCGTTAGCCGGACGCTGGGTGCGCCAGGCGTGCTCGCATTTGCTTCCCGCCAGCGATTTCGCTTCGACCAGCGCTTCCGGCAGCAGGGAGGCCTGCTGGTAATGGCGCTGCATTTCACGCAGGTTGGCCTGTTCGACATCGTTCAGATCTTCGCCCTCGGCGGCGCTTAACCACTCGCCGACCTTTTTGTCGGTCAGGATCTGATGCTGCAGCACGCTCAGCTCCGCCAGGGCCTCGCCGCGCGCGGCGCTGCCGCCGGGGGGCATCATGGTGAACATGTCCCAGCTGGCGATGGAGGAGAGATGCGAGAAACGGGAGAGACGCTGGAAAGTGCGGGTGAGTTGTTGGTAATTATTGTTTTCCATTAAGACCTCATGTCTGAACAAGCCAATGCCCCACGTTAGCATCTGGCTTGCCCAAACACGAGACCCAATCTTAATGCAGCCGTTTGTGCAGGCTCGCCCCTACCAGCAGCGCGGCGCAGAGCATCGCGGCGATAAAACCTCCGACGCCGTTCCAGCCATAGTTATGCCAGAAAACGCCCCCCAGGGTGCCGGCGATGCTGGAGCCGAGGTAATAGCTGAACAGATAGAGCGACGACGCCTGGCCTTTGGCGCGGCGGGCGCGGGGGCCGATCCAGCTGCTGGCCACCGAGTGAGCGGCAAAAAAACCTGCGGAGAAGAGCAGCATCCCGGCAAAAATGAGCCACAGAGATGAGAACAGCGTCAACAGTAAACCGGCCAGCATGATGCCGGTGGCGGCGAGCATCACCGGGCCGCGACCATAGCGGGCGGTCATGGCACCCGCCTTAGGCGAGCTCCAGGTGCCGGTGAGATAGGCTACCGACAACAGCCCTACCAGCGCCTGGCTGAGGTGCCAGGGAGAGAGCATCAGGCGGTAACCGATGTAGTTAAAGAGTGTGACAAAGGAGCCCATCAGCAGAAAGCCGGTCAGGAACAGCAGCGGCAGCCCTTTATCGCGCCAGTGGAGGCGGAAGTTGATAAAGAGGGTCTTCGGGCGCAGGGAGGTGGCGCGAAAATGGCGCGATGGGGGAAGAATGCGCCAGAACATCAACGCCGAGGCCAGCGCAAAACAGCCGATCGCCGCAACGGCGATGCGCCAGTTAAAGAAGTCGGTAAAGACCCCGCTCAGCAGGCGGCCGCTCATCCCGCCAATGGAGTTGCCGCTGATATAGAGCCCCATGGAGAAGGCGACGAAGCTTGGGTGGATCTCCTCGCTCAGGTAGGTCATGCCCACCGCCGCCACGCCGCTCAGGGAGAGGCCAATCAGGGCGCGCATCAACAGAATGCCGTGCCAGCTGGTCATCAGGGTAGAGAGCAGGGTACAGACCGACGCCAGCAGCAGCGCGGTCACCATCACCGGCTTGCGCCCGATAGCATCCGACAGCGGCCCGGTAAACAGCAGCCCGATGGCCAGCATCCCGGTTGAGACAGAAAGGGAAATACTGCTGCTGGCGGGAGAGACGCCAAACTCGTGGGAGAGCACCGGCAGGATCGGCTGTACGCAGTAGAGCAGGGCGAAGGTGGCGAGCCCGGCGGAGAAGAGCGCCAGGGTGACGCGCATAAACTGCGGCGTACCGCGCTTAATAAACTGTATCGGCTGGGGTCTGGCAACGGCATGGTCGATATCGCGTGCCGGGGCGATATCGGCGGTTGTTGTACGGCTCACTGAATTTCCTTGCTTCTATATCCCCGTGATTTCGGGTGACGGGTATAACCACCTGTTCAGGGTAGGAAATTGTAAATATTCTGTCTAATATATTAATAATCTCAAATGATACGTTAAAAATATGAATATCGAACTGCGTCATCTGCGCTATTTTGTCGCCGTGGCGGAAGAGCTCCACTTTGGCCGCGCGGCGGCGCGGCTGAATATCTCCCAGCCGCCCCTGAGCCAGCAGATCCAGCTGCTTGAACAACAGGTAGGGGCCCGTCTGCTGGCGCGAACCAACCGCAGCGTGGCGCTCACCCCGGCGGGAAGACAATTTCTGGCCGACAGCCGGCAAATCTTAAGCAGCGTGGAGGACGCCGCCGCCCGGGCCGCCCGTCTGCACCAGGGCGAGACCGGCGAGCTGCGTATCGGGTTCACCTCTTCGGCCCCCTTTATCACCGCCGTCTCCACGACGCTGTCGTCGTTCCGCCGCCGTTTTCCTGACGTCCATATCCAGACCCGGGAGATCAACACCCGCGAGCAGATCGCGCCTCTGAACGAGGGGGCGCTGGATCTGGGGCTAATGCGCAACACGCAGCTGCCGGAGACCCTGGCCTGGCAGCGCATTTTGCGCGAGCCGCTGCTGGCGATGATCCCGGCGGACCACCCTCTGGCCGCCAGAACGGCGGTATCCCTGGCAGAGCTGGCCCGGGAGCCCTTCGTCTTTTTCGATCCCCACGTGGGAACCGGCCTGTACGACGATATCCTGGGCATTATGCGCCGTTACGGGCTGGCGCCGGTGATGGCCCAGGAGGTGGGGGAGGCGATGACCATTATTGGCCTGGTCGCCGCCGGGCTCGGGGTCTCTATTTTGCCGGCCTCCTTTAAGCGGGTGCAGCTTAGCGATATGCGCTGGGTGCCGATTGTGGAAAAAGAGGCGGTGTCGGAGATGTGGCTGGTCTGGCCGAAGCATCATGAGCTGAGCGCGGCGGCACAGCGTTTCAAAACGCAGCTTATTTCCGCATCGCCCGTCGGCTGAAACAGGGTTAAAGTGGCCAAAAACGTGCGGTTTATCACAAGGCTAAGTAAAAATTTGACGATCGGCGGTGAAGTGCTTCACCATAGCCCAAAGTTTATTTCGAAGCTCGAAAATAAGGGAGTACGTGGTGGTTGCTGATAGTCAGCCTGGGCATATTGATCAGATCAAACAGACCAATGCGGGAGCGGTGTATCGCCTGATTGATCAGCTTGGTCCGGTCTCGCGTATCGATCTCTCCCGTCTCGCTCAACTGGCCCCCGCCAGTATTACTAAAATTGTGCGCGAAATGCTCGAAGCCCATCTGGTGCAGGAGACAGAAATCCAGGAGCCGGGCAGCCGCGGCCGTCCGGCGGTGGGGCTGGTGGTAGAAACCGAGGCCTGGCACTACCTCTCTTTACGCATCAGCCGCGGTGAAATCAACCTCGCCCTGCGGGATCTCAGCAGCAAGCTGGTGGTGGACGATAAGCTGCCGTTGCCGCTCACTGCGGAGCAGCCCCTGCAGGAGCGCATTACCGCTTTGATCGACCGTTTTTTCATTGACCATCAGCACAAGCTCGAGCGGCTGACCGCCATTGCCATCACCCTGCCGGGGATCATCGATACCGAGAACGGCATCGTGCACCGCATGCCCTTTTATGAGGACGTGAAGGAGATGCCGCTGGGGGAGGTTCTGGCGAAGCACACCGGGGTACCGGTCTATATTCAGCATGATATCAGCGCCTGGACCATGGCCGAGGCGCTGTTCGGTGCGTCGCGCGGCGCGCGGGATGTGATTCAGGTGGTGATCGACCATAACGTCGGTGCCGGTGTTATTACCGACGGTCGCCTGCTGCATGCGGGGAGCAGCAGTCTGGTGGAGATTGGTCATACTCAGGTCGATCCTTATGGCAAGCTCTGCTACTGCGGTAACCACGGCTGTCTGGAGACCATCGCCAGCGTCGAGAGCGTGCTCGAACTGGCGCAGCTGCGCATGAGTCAGTCTATGAGCTCCACGCTTCACGGCCAGCCGCTTACCGTCGACTCCCTGTGCAGCGCCGCCCGCCAGGGCGATCTGCTGGCAAAAGATATTATCACCGGCGTGGGGATGAACGTCGGGCGCATTCTTGCCATCATGGTTAACCTGTTTAATCCGCAAAAAATCCTTATTGGCTCTCCCCTGAGCCAGGCGGCAGAGGTGCTCTTCCCGGCGATTGCCGACTGCATCCGCCAGCAGGCGTTGCCCGCTTACAGCAAGCATATCGCCGTCGAAAGTACCCAGTTCACCAACCAGGGCACCATGGCTGGCGCCGCGCTGGTAAAGGATGCCATGTACAACGGGTCGTTATTGATCCGCCTGCTCCAGGGTTAACTCTTTCTTACAGAATCAGGAAAAATTGCGCTATCTCAAGCTGGCGCAATCCCCCATACCTTAGACTTCCTCCACTGAATTATTTCGTTGGTTTATATTTTCTCGGCATAACCTTGGAGTAAGTGATGCTTAAGCGTTTCTTTGTAACAGGTACGGATACCTCGGTGGGCAAAACGGTGGTATCGCGCGCGTTACTGCAGGCCCTGGCTGCAAGCGGTAAATGCGTGGCGGGGTATAAGCCAGTCGCAAAAGGCAGTAAAGAGACGCCGGAAGGATTGCGTAACAAGGATGCGCTAGTGCTGCAAAGCGTTTCATCCCTCGACCTGCCTTACCATGCCATTAACCCCATCGCCCTGAGCGAAGACGAGAGCAGCGTGGCGCACAGCGGACGGGTCAATTACACCCTGCTGTCGAACGGGCTGGCGAGCCTGAGCGAAAAGGTTGACCACGTCGTGGTGGAGGGCACCGGCGGCTGGCGTAGCCTGATGAACGATCTGCGTCCCCTGTCGGAGTGGGTAGTGCAGGAGCAACTGCCGGTCCTGCTGGTGGTGGGGATCCAGGAGGGCTGTATTAACCATGCTCTGCTTACCGCGCAGGCCATAGCCAACGACGGCCTGCCGCTGATGGGCTGGGTAGCCAACCGCATTAACCCAGGCCTGGCGCACTATGCCGAAATCATCGAAGTGCTGAGCAAGAAGTTGCCAGGCCCGCTGGTGGGCGAGCTGCCCTATCTGCCCCGCGCCGAACAGCGCGAACTTGCCCGCTATATTGACTTAACCGCCTTCGGTCGGGCGCTGGCCGTAGATCGCATTCTGGCGTAGGGTGCGCGACAGCACCGACGCCAGCACGCAGGCCAGCAGTAAACCGGGCAGCAGGGCATACTGCCCGGTCATCTCACAGACCATCAGCGTCGACATAATGGGCGCATGGGTGGTGGCCGCCAGCAGCGCGGCCATACCGGTTAAACCCAGCAGAACCGCCATCTCCGCCTCCGGGATCCACAACCCCGCCAGCCTGGCAAAGAGCATCCCCAGCGCCATCCCCACAAACAGCGTCGGCGTAAAGACCCCACCGGGCGCGCCGGAGCCGCTGCTGGCCAGCACCGCCAGTAGCTTGCAGATAAACACCCCGGCCACCACCGACAGCAGCGGTGGCGCCAGCAAAAATCCCTGCACCACGCTATAGCCGTTGCCCCACACCTTTGGGGTCAGGAGCGAGAGCAGGCCCACGATCAGCCCGCCCAGCGCCAGCTGCCAGGGCGGAGAGAGCTTAAGGCGTAAAAAAAGATCGTGACTGCGGTCCATCAGCCACATAAAGAGCGGGCCGCTTACCCCTGCCAGCAGGCCCGTCGCCAGCATCAGGGCGTAATCGGCGCCGTCGGGAAGTGCGCTGAGCTGCACCTGATAAAGCTGGGTCACGCCGGGGCTGAGCAGGTGGGTGGTGAGCAGGGCCACGACCGCCGCAATCACCACCGGTCCGAGGGAAGCGAGCATCAGGGTGCCAAACAGGATCTCGGCGATAAACAGGCTGCCCGCCAGCGGGGCATGGTAGGCGCTGGCCATCCCCGCCGCCGCGCCGCAGGCGATCCACAGCTTCCACTCCGTATGCGGGGTAAAGCGCCGGGCAAACCACGAGGCCGCCAGCGCCGCCAGCAGGATCATCGCCCCCTCGCGGCCGATAGCGCTGCCGCTGGCCACCACCAGCAGGGAGGCCAGCGATTTAACCAGACTGCCGGGATAGTCAAACTCCCCGTCGCCGGTATTGATGGCTTCCATATAGTCGGTGGGGGCGTGCGGACGCTGGCGGGTCCAGATTTGCCAGCCCCACAAAAGCAGGCCCGCCGCCAGTCCACCCAGCGCCGGGGTAATCAGCCGTCGCCAGGGGGCAAGCTCCCCGGCCGCGTTGACCAGGCTGCCGCTGTCGTTGCTGAGAAACAGCACCTCCAGCAGGAACATGGCGTGGCGAAACGCTGCCACGGCCAGCGCCGCCAGCACGCCCGTCAGGGTGGCGATCAGTAACCGGCGAAACATCGCCCGAATATCCGGATAAGCGTGAAGACGTTGCATGGCCCGCTTTTGCAAGAGAGAAAGAGGGGTAATTGTGCGGGAAATGGGGCGCTTAGCAAAGAAAGAAAAAGCCCGGCGGCGGCCGGGCGGGGGAATTAATTATCGCTGTGAATATTCAGCGCCCGGCGGGTGCGGCCGGAGCTGAGGTATTCGGCAATATAGTCCTGTGAGATTTCGCCGTTGTAGCGCCCGTCCTCGTCGACGATAGGCATCCAGCTGGTGTTACTCTCATACAGGCGGGAGAGCACCACGCGCAGGTTGTCTTCACCCTTGCCGGTGATACGGAACGGATGAATGACGTCGGCGCACTCGCCGCTGGCGTAGCGCGCTTCGCGACGCTTAACGTAGCCCAGCGGTCGGCCCTCGTCGTCCACCACCGTTACGGCGCGGATATCGTTGTCATCCATCAGGGTAAAGGCCTCCGTGAGCGGCGTACCCGGGCGCACGGTCAGGGTCGGCTGCTGGTCGGTAACGTCGCCTGCGGAAACCAACAGCAGACGCTTCAGAGTGCGGTCCTGGCCGACGAAGGAGCCGATAAATTCGTTAGCCGGCTTGGCCAGCAGCTCGTCGGGGCTGGCGCACTGCACGATGCGCCCCTGACGGAAGACCGCGATGCGATCCCCCAGCTTCAGCGCCTCGTCGATATCGTGGCTCACCAGCATCACCGTCTTCTTCAGCTTGCGCTGCATCTCCAGGAACTGGTTCTGGATCACCTCGCGGTTGATCGGGTCCACCGCGCCGAAGGGCTCATCCATCAGCAGTACCGGCGGATCCGCCGCCAGAGCGCGGATCACCCCGATACGCTGCTGCTGACCGCCGGACATCTCGCGCGGGTAGCGGTTGAGGAACTTATGCGGATCCATCGCCACCATATCCATCAACTCGGCGGCGCGGCTTTTGCAGCGGGCTTTGTCCCAGCCCAGCATGCGCGGCACCACGGTGATGTTCTCTTCAATGGTCATGTTCGGGAACAGGCCAATCTGCTGGATCACGTAGCCGATGCTGCGGCGCAGAGTGACGGTATCCATCCCGCTGGTGTCTTCGCCGTTGATCAGGATCTTGCCGCTGCTGGGGGCGATGAGGCGGTTAATCATCTTCAGGGTCGTGGTTTTACCGCAGCCGGAGGGGCCAAGCAGGACGCACATTTCGCCTTCCGGCACGTTCAGATTAACGTTGTCTACGGCCTTAACTTCCTGACCATTTTTCTGTGTGAATTGTTTGGTGAGGTTTTCCAGTTTTATCATTATCGAATCCCCTTCGGAGTCAGAACGCGCTGCAGACGATGCAGCAGCCAGTCCAGCACAATGGCTAAAAGACAAATCATTAACGCACCGGCAATTAGCATACGAATATCGCTGCCGCCGATGCCGTTCAGTAACAGCAACCCCAGGCCACCTGCGCCGATGACGGCGGCGATAGCCATTACCCCGATGTTCATCACCACGGCGGTGCGAATACCGCCGAAGATCACCGGCAAGGCCATCGGAATTTCTACCCAGCGCAGGCGCTGCCAGAAGGTCATGCCAATCCCGCGGCCCGCTTCGCGCAGGCCCGGCGGCAGGCTGTCGAGGGCGGTATGGGTGTTACGCACAATCGGTAGCAGTGAATAGAGAAATACCGCGGTAACGGCGGGCAGGGCGCCGATACCCTGACCGATCAGCGAAAAGAGCGGGATCATCAGCCCGAACAGCGCAATGGACGGGATGGTGAGCACGATGGTTGCCAGCCCCAGCACCGGGGTCGCCAGCCATTTATGCCGCACGATAAGAATGCCCAGCGGCACGCCAATCACAATCGCCATCCCCACCGCCAGCGCCACCAGCCACAGGTGCTGGAAGGTGAGGGTCATGATGTAGCCCCAGTTATCGATGATGTAGTGAATAGTCTCCATCTCTTCTCCTTAGAGCAGGTTTTTGCTACGCAGGAAGTCGTGGGCGACCTGCTGTGGCGACTGATGATCGATATCCACTCGCTTGTTAAGCTCGGTGATCGCTTCGTTATCCAGCAGGCCGGAGAGGGTATTCAGCGCCTCTTCCAGCCCCGGATTTGCTTTTAAGGTCTCCTGGCGCACCACCGGGGTGACGGCATAGCTCGGGAAGAAGCCTTTGTCATCTTTCAGCACCTTCAGGTCAAAGCCCTTCACGCGGCCATCGGTGGTATAGACCAGGCCCGCATCCACGAAGCCGTCGCGGATAGCGTTATAGACCAGGCCCGGATCCATCTGGCGGATTTGCGGACGATCCAGCTCCATTTTGTAGGCCGCCTGCAGCGGCTTCATGCCGTCGCTGCGCCCGGAGAACTCCAGGTCCAGCCCCAGCATCCAGTTGTTTTTGGGATCGGTTTTGCGCACCTGCTCAATTTTGGCGACCATCTCAGACATGGTGTTAATGTTCTCGGCCTCGGCGCGCTTGCGCTGCATGGCGAAGGCGTATGTGTTATTCATCGCCGCCGGCTTCAGCCACACCAGGCCGTGCTTCGCATCCAGGCGTTTTACCGTTTCGTAAGACTCTTCGGGCGACATGCGCTTGTTGATGTGATTAAAGATAATCAGCGAGGTGCCCGTGTACTCCCAGGACATGTCGATCTGCTTGTTAATCATGGCATTACGGGAAATCACCGCGGCGATGTTGGTCTGGGGCGTGACCTCAAACCCCTTCTTTTGCAGATACTGTACGGTCATGGCCGAAAGAATATGCTGCTCGGTAAAGCCTTTGGTCGCAAGTATCAGCGGGGCGGCCTGCGCCTGGGCGACCAGCAGCGTGGCGGCGCACAGGCCTGCCAGGCGGGAAAAGAGTTTCATTGTGGCTCCTTGTTATTGTTATCAGGCGGTGTGCGGGCTTAACAGACGGCCCAGCACCGCCAGCAGCGTATCCAGAATCAGGGCGAACAGCGCCGTGGCGGCCGCGCCGAGGATCAGCGTCGGGAAATCATTCAGATAGATCCCCGGGAAAATCAGCTCGCCGTAGCTGCTGGCACCAATCAGGAACGCCAGCGGCGCGGTACCCACGTTAATAGCGGTGGAGATACGAATACCCGACAGCATCACCGGCCAGGCATTCGGCAGTTCCACCTGACGCAGGCGCTGCCATTTGGTCATCCCGATGCCGTTCGCCGCTTCCAGCAGCGAGCCGGGCACCGAGCAGAGCCCGGCGTAGGTGTTACGCACAATCGGCAGCAGCGAGGCGAGGAAGAGCGCAATAATCGCCGGGGTGTCGCCGATGCCGATTACCACCATCGCCAGCGCCAGTACCGCCAGCGGCGGCAGGGTATTGCCGACGTTAAAGATCTGCATAACATATTCAGCGATGCCGCGCGCCGCGGGGCGGCTCAGGGCGATCCCGCTTGGAATACCCAACAGCAGAGCAAAAAACATCGAGACGAAGACCAGTTTTAAATGCTGTTGCCCGAGATAAATCAGGTCAACCTGGCGCGCTTTTATCGTCTCGAAGCCAATTCCCCAGGTGAGCAGGAGCAACACCACGGCGATGCCGGCGATAAATAAAAGAGCGCGATTAAGAAAGGATGCGTGCATTGCGGTGTGTCTCCCTGTTGTGCATGCGTTATAGCAACCCGTTGATTGCCTGTTGTTATGCCATGTTCCGGCAGGGTCGTATGAGCTATAGCAACGAAGCGGGAAAGCCACCAGTTGAGGCGTTAAATAGTTGCGCGTCGGGACGAATGTGAATGAAGTGTTAAGCCTTATCGGATAACGGCTGGCACAGGGCGGTGCAGAATTATCCGAAAGCCATTTTCATGAAGTGACGTTGTCACAATTGGGTGTGAGTGAATGCGCGTAAGCGGGCGGTTTACTTCACTTTTTTAGCCGGGAAGGAGAAGAGAATCGTTGCCGCCCGGGCGTCACCCGGCGCGGCAACAGGAAGTATTTAACGGTAGAGCGGTTTTTTCGCCACCGGGATAATTAACGCAGACTGCCAGGACGCCAGGGTGAGCTGCGCCAGCTGCGCCAGAGCAGCATAAAACGGATGTCCGGCCTCCTGGGCCAGCACCTCTAAAAAACGCCCGCTCCAGGGCAGCAGATGCCAGGCCAGCAGCTGGTCGCGCGCCTCTTCACGCCCGGTTTCGGTGAGCCAGGCCGCCAGCAGAAGAAGGGTGCCGAAATGGTCTTCCGGCTCATTCTGCTGTGCCTCAAGGGCAATAGCGTTGTCACGCATCCACTGGCGCAGGGCGAGGGTGGAGTCGCCAAACAGCACCGACTCCCGATCCAGCCAGACCGAGCCCCACGGTGGCGCGGGCAGCGCGTACGGACCGATAAACAGCCGCTGCCAGGCATCGCGCAGCGGCTCATCGCTATGGGTACTTAAGGTATCAAGTACCGGACGCAGTTGCGCCTGCGTCAGCGGCCAGTCGGCGGCCCACTCCGGGGTGCTGAAGGCGTCCACCAGCGGGGCCGCCTGTTCGCTTTCAGGTGAATAACAGAACAGTGCGCCCAATACCCGGGCGCTAAACGCGAAAGCGTCGCGTGATAAAACATCGCTCATTAAAAAATTCCTTGCAAAAGCGCGGGGCGAGCCCGCGCCAGTTTATCCGGCGATGGCGACGCCGGTCGTCATGTGCAGCCCGTAGAAGAGGCCGCGGCCAATACATTCGCCCAGCACCACCAGAATGAGGCCAGCCGCCAGCCCCCAGCGTTTCGGCGGCTGGTGGCGAAGCAGCGGACATAGCCAGCAGCCCAGCCCCAGCGCAAGCAGTATGATACGCCAGACCTGCAGCGAACCATAATCAGGCAGCAGATCGCTTGCCCGCTGCACCGAGCTCTGGATGGTGGCGAAATCGGCGCTTTGCAGCACAATCACCGCTACCGTTGCCAGCAGCGCCAGCAGGCTAACCCCGACGGCGATGCGGCTGACCGTTACCCCGGACGCCGCCAGCAGCAGGGCGGCGAACAGCGGGCCGCCGAGCAGCATCGTCAGGAAGAAGCTCAGGGTGGTATAGCCGTTGTACCAGGTGGGCACGGTGTCAATCTGGTAAACCCGGGTCATCATCCAGACGAAGACCACTCCGAGCACCATAGTGACGATGAGCCACAGGGCGCGCAGCCCGGCGGGCAGTTTGTTCATTACCGCAAGCAGCCAGCCGATACCGCCCACGGCGAAGAAGAGCGCCCCGCTGGCAATCTCGTTGCTGAGCCCGGAGGCCCCGATGCGGTTAAGGGAGTTGAACGCCCGCAGGGGCGAGCCGAGGTGCAGTACGGAGGCGATAAAGCCAATCCCCATCACCAGCCAGATAAAAAACAGGCTGCGCACCATGCGCTGGCGGGCCTGGGGATCGTTTTCCCGCAGCAGGGTTACCCCCATCACCAGCATGGCGCCCGCCACGCACTGGCCGAACACCGTAAATATGACCAGCGGCCATTCATGCCATCCGCTTCCCATTTTACACCTCCTCCGGATTCGCCAGATAGCCGGCGGTATCCCCGGTCGGGCGGCTGTTGGCATTGGGTTTAATCACGATGCTCGGTTTAGTGAAGTGCGCCGACGGCAGCGGCGCGACGGCGGCCAGCTTGCCATGTTTTTCGCGCAGCTCCGCGATCGGACCAAAGTCCAGCGCGCGCAGCGGGCAGGACTCGACGCAGATGGGCTTTTTGCCCTCTGCCACCCGGTCATAACAGCCGTCGCATTTGGTCATGTGGCCTTTGGCGGCGTTGTACTGCGGCGCGCCGTAGGGGCAGGCCATATGGCAGTAGCGGCAGCCGATACAGACCTCTTCGTTCACCACCACAAAACCGTCGTCGCGCTTGTGCATGGCGCCGCTCGGGCAGACCTTGGTGCAGGCCGGATCCTCGCAGTGGTTACATGAGATGGAGAGATAGTAGGCGAAGACGTTCTGCTGCCAGACGCCGTTATCCTCCTGCCAGTCGCCCCCGGCGTATTCGTAAATCCGGCGGAAGCTCACGTCCGGCGTCAGGTCTTTATAATCCTTGCACGCCAGCTCGCAGGTTTTGCACCCGGTGCAGCGGCTGGAATCAATGAAAAATCCATACTGTGTGCTCATCGGTAACTCCTTATACCTTTTCGATCTGCACCAGGTTGGTGTGCTGCGGGTTCCCCTTCGCCAGCGGCGAGGGACGATGGGTGGTGAGCGTATTCATGCAGGCACCGTGGTCAATACGATCGCCGTTCATGTCTGCCATATGCCAGGCCCCCTGGCCCATGGCGCTGACGCCGGGCATAATGCGCGGCGTGACTTTTGCCGCAATGCGGACTTCGCCGCGATCGTTAAAGACACGCACTATGTCGCCGTTAGCAATGCCGCGCGCTTTCGCATCCATCGGGTTGAGCCACACCTCCTGACGGCAGGCGGCCTGCAGCACATCCACGTTGCCGTAGCTGGAGTGGGTACGCGCCTTAAAGTGGAAACCAAACAGCTGGAGCGGGTAGTGGTCGCGGGCGGGATCGTCCCAGCCCTCAAAGGTAGGGGCATAGATCGGCAGCGGGCTGATGGTTTCGTCTTTTGCCAGCTCCCAGCTCCGGGCGATATCCGCCAGCCTGCTGGAGTAGATCTCGATTTTGCCCGACGGGGTTTTCAGCGGATTAGCGGCCGGATCCTCGCGGAATTTTTTGTAGGCCACAAAGTGGCCGTTGGGATCCCGGCGTTTGTAAATTCCCATCTTCTTCAGCTCATCGTAAGAGGGGAGCTGCGGATCTTTGGCCACCATCTTCGCATAGAGATACTGCAGCCATTCGGCCTGGGTGCGCCCTTCGGTGAAGCTCTCATAGACGTCCGGACCAAGGCGTCTGGCCACCTCGCTCATGATCCAGTAGATAGGTTTACGTTCAAATTTCGGGGTGGTAACGGGCTGCAGGAAAATGAGATACCCCATATTTCCGGCGTAGTCGTTTGGAATGATATCTTCCTGCTCGACGGTCATTAAATCCGGTAGCAGCAGGTCGGCATATTTCGCCGAGGAGGTCATAAAGTTGTCGATCACCACGATTGTTTCGCACTTGGTTTCGTCCTGCAGGATCTCATGGGTTTTATTGATATCCGAGTGCTGGTTAATGAGGCAGTTCCCGGCATAGTTCCAGATGAACTTGATGGGCACGTCCAGCTTCTCTTTGCCGCGCACCCCGTCGCGGGTGGCGGTCATCTCCGGACCGCGGGCGATGGCGTCCGTCCAGCTGAAGCAGGAGATCTGCGTTTTAACCGGGTTCTCCGGCAGCGGCATACGCTCGATGGTGATGGTGTAAGTGGACTCACGGGCGCCGCTGTTGCCGCCGTTGATCCCTACGTTGCCGGTGAGGATCGGCAGCATGGCGATGGCGCGGGAGGTCAGCTCGCCGTTGGCCTGGCGCTGCGGGCCCCAGCCCTGGCAGATATAGGCCGGTTTCGCAGTGCCAATCTCCCGCGCCAGCTTAACGATCCGCTCGGCCGGTATGCCGGTGATGCGCGCCGCCCACTCAGGGGTTTTGGCCACGCCGTCATCGCCCTGGCCCAGAATATAAGCTTTGTAATGGCCGTTGGCGGGTGCTCCTTCCGGCAGGGTTTTCTCGTCGTAACCGACGCAGTACTTATCCAGGAAGGGTTGATCGATTAAATCTTCGTCGATCAACACCCAGGCAAGGGCGCTTACCAGCGCGGCGTCGGTGCCGGGACGAATAGGTATCCACTCATCTTCGCGTCCGGCAGCGGTATCGGTGTAGCGGGGATCGATAACGATCATGCGCGCATTTGAGCGTTCCCGCGCCTGTTCAAGAAAGTAGGTGATCCCGCCGCCGCTCATGCGGGTCTCCGCGGGGTTATTACCAAACATCACCACCAGCTTCGTGTTTTCGATGTCCGAGGTGCTGTTGCCGTCGTTGCTGCCGTAGGTGTAGGGCATGGCGCAGGCGATCTGGGCGGTGCTGTAGGTGCCGTAATGGCTGAGAAAACCGCCGTAGCAGTTCATCAGGCGCGCTACCAGAGAGGCATAAGGGGAGGAGCGGGTAATATTGCCGCCGACAATGCCTGACGAATAGTTGATATAAACCGCTTCGTTACCGTATTTGTGCACCACCTCTTTCAGACTGGTGGCCATCATGTTCAGGGCTTCGTCCCAGCTGATGCGCTCAAATTTCCCCTCGCCGCGTTTACCTACGCGCTTCATCGGATAATTGAGGCGATCCGGATGGTTAATGCGTCGACGGATCGATCGGCCACGCAGGCAGGCGCGAACCTGGTGGTTGCCGTAAATATCTTCACCGGTATTGTCGGTTTCGACGCGCCACACTTCGTTGTCGCGCACGTGCAGGCGCAGGGCGCAGCGGCTACCGCAGTTGACGGAGCAGGCGCCCCATACCACTTTATCTGGCCCGGCCTGGGTTGCCTGCTGTACCGCCGCGGCGGCGCTGCGCAGGCCAAAAGGTAGGGAGAGTCCGCCAGCGGCTAAGGCAAGGGAACCGATAGCGGTGGATTTGACGAGATTTCGGCGGCTAATCCCGCCGCGACGATCGATATCAGACATGACTCACTCCATCGTTATTATTCTGCGAACAATTTCACGCCTGATGATTACCAGGCTAATGACGATGGGAGTGTTACCTGTTTAGGGGTAGAAAATCTTAATCCGTATCAAGTAAAGGGAGTTTACCCCGCCGGAGCGGGGCTATTTTACTGGGGTTCGGTGGGGGCATTATCCTGGGTCGCGGCGCCGCTTACCGGATAATTCCCGCTGCTGGTGCGGGTATAGATAATTTTGTAGCTGTCGTTGCCGCAGTGGCCAACCACCTGCGCGTCGGGCTGGTCGGTCTGATCGTTAGGCACGATATTTAGCGTGAAGCCAGAATCCGGCACGCCGTTATTGATAATGCGCTGTTGAATATCACTTTTAATGCGCTCGCAGGAATCAGGCGCCGCCAGCGCTGCCGGGGCAACACCTGCCAGCAGTAGTGCAGTAATCCAGGGTAACCTTTTCATAACCGCCTCCTTTAGCTCTGTGTATAGCTATAATTTTAGCAGGCTTAGTGTAAATGGTTGTATTTACGAATATGATTGAGAATTATCTCCAGATTTCGGTGAACACAGTGAAGAAACTCGCAGCCGGTATGATCCTCACAGCGCTGCTGTCGGGGTGCGATAACGCCTCCGCGCCGCTCTCGTTTACGCCTGAGATGGCCAGTTTTTCTAATGAGTTCGACTTCGATCCCCTGCGCGGGCCGGTGAAAGACTTCAGCCAAACCCTGCTCAACGAGAAGGGGGAAGTGGCCAAGCGCGTCAGCGGCACCCTCTCTACCGAAGGCTGTTTCGACACCCTGGAGATCCACGACATTGAGTCCAATTCGGGCGTGGCGCTGGTGCTCAACGCCAATTTTTATCTTGATGCCGAAACCAGCCAGAAAAAATTGCGCCTGCAGGGGAAATGCCAGCTGGCGGAGCTGATGCCTTCGGGATTATCCTGGGATACCAACGATGCCGGCTTTATCGTCAGCGCCCACGGCAAAGAGACGCAGGTGAATTACCGCTACGATACGGACGGCTATCCGCTGGGTAAAACCACTGTATCCGGGGAACAAAAGCTCTCAGTGTCGGCTAAGCCGTCGGCGGATCTGCACAAGCGCATGGATTACACGGCGGTCAGCATGCTGAATGATAAAACCCTGGGCAACGTGAAGCAGTCCTGCGATTACGACAGGCATGATAATCCGGTGGAGTGTGAGCTGACGATTGTAGATGAGAGCGTAAAGCCGGTGCAGGAGCGTAAATACACCATCAAAAATACGATTGAATACTACTGAAGCACCGCGCAGAGGTCTGCGCGGTGAAAAGGCAGATGCGTTTTATGGCGCAATAGTGCGGCCGCTGCGGCGATCGAGGCAGCGCAGGGTGTTCGGCTCCCAGTAGGCATTCACGTTCGCGCTTTGCTGGCACTTATCGCGGGCGTCAAAGGCCACATCTTCTTTATCCCACTCTTTTTCTGCGCGGGTATTCACCTTGTGACGCAGGCTGCGGGTGTCGTTCCACTGCTCTTTATCCATGGCGGCATTCTGACGGCTCTGGGCGCTGTCGCCGGATTCAATAATCAGCTTGCTGGTGTTGGCAGAGACCGGCGCGACGAATACCGCACCCAGCAGCGCCACCAGACAGAGGCCTGTACTCAGTTTCTTCATAACAAACTCCTTAAGGTGGCGACCCACCGCAGATTCAACAACCATCCATGTGAGGGTTAGCCCACAACAGGTGTGTGGAAAGGTTCCCTTCAGACTGCGGTATGATAACTCAACCTTAATCAAACGACGTTAAATATGTTTAAAACTACTTTGCTCTTTTTTGTGACCGCGCTTTGCGAAATCCTCGGCTGCTTTTTGCCCTGGCTGTGGCTCAAGCGCGGCGGTTCGATCCTCCTGCTGATCCCAGCGGCTCTGGCCCTGGGGCTGTTTGTCTGGCTGCTGACCCTGCATCCGGCGGCCAGCGGCCGGGTTTATGCGGCCTATGGCGGCGTCTATGTCTGTACCGCCCTTATCTGGCTGCGGGTGGTGGACGGGGTGAAACTCAGCTCGTACGATTGGGCAGGGGCCGCCGTTGCGCTCTGCGGCATGCTGATTATTGTGGCGGGATGGGGGCGCGCTTAGGCGCCTCTTTTTTGTGATCTGCCGGGGATTTTTTAATAGTTATACTTGTATGGTAGTAGGGTGAGTGCGTAAATTTCCTGCATCACAATGAAGATGTAAGGAACCGAAAAATGAAGATTGTTGGTGCTGAAGTTTTTGTCACCTGCCCAGGGCGTAATTTTGTCACTCTTAAAATCACGACCGACGATGGACTCGTCGGGCTCGGTGATGCCACCCTCAACGGCCGCGAACTCTCTGTTGCCTCGTACCTGAAAGATCACCTCTGCCCGCAGCTGATCGGTCGCGATGCGCACCGTATCGAAGATATCTGGCAGTTCTTCTATAAAGGCGCCTACTGGCGTCGCGGCCCGGTCACCATGTCCGCCATCTCCGCCGTAGATATGGCCCTGTGGGATATCAAAGCCAAAGCGGCAAACATGCCTCTCTATCAGCTGCTGGGCGGCGCCTCTCGCGAAGGGGTGATGGTTTATTGCCATACCACCGGCCATACCATCGACGATGTGCTGGAAGATTATGCCCGCCATAAAGAGATGGGATTCAAGGCCATCCGCGTCCAGTGCGGCGTGCCGGGCATGAAAACCACCTACGGCATGTCCAAAGGTAAAGGGCTGGCGTACGAACCTGCGACCAAAGGTGTCTGGCCGGAAGAGCAGCTGTGGTCAACGGAAAAATACCTCGATTTTACGCCGAAACTGTTCGATGCCGTGCGCAGCAAGTTTGGCTTTAACGAACATCTTCTCCATGACATGCACCACCGCCTGACGCCAATTGAAGCCGCGCGTTTCGGTAAGAGCATCGAACAGTACCGGATGTTCTGGATGGAAGATCCGACTCCGGCTGAAAACCAGGAGTGCTTCCGCCTGATTCGCCAGCATACCGTCACCCCGATTGCGGTGGGCGAAGTCTTCAACAGCATCTGGGACTGCAAACAGCTTATTGAAGAGCAACTCATCGACTATATCCGCACCACCATCACCCATGCGGGGGGGATTACCGGGATGCGCCGTATCGCCGATTTCGCTTCGCTCTATCAGGTGCGTACCGGCTCACACGGCCCGTCGGATCTGTCGCCAATCTGCCACGCCGCCGCGCTGCACTTCGACCTGTGGGTGCCGAACTTTGGCGTTCAGGAATATATGGGTTACTCCGAGCAGATGCTGGAAGTCTTCAACCATAACTGGACCTTTGACAACGGCTATATGCACCCGGGTGATAAGCCAGGCCTCGGCATTGAGTTCGATGAAAAGCTGGCGGCGAAATATCCCTATGACCCAGCCTGTCTGCCGGTCGCGCGTCTCGAAGACGGCACGCTGTGGAACTGGTAAAGGAGCAGAAGATGAAAAGTATCGTTATTCAGCAGCCCAACGAGCTGGTTATCGAAGAGCGTCCGCTGGCGGAACCCGCTGCGGGCGAGGTGCGCGTCAAAGTAAAACTGGCGGGCATCTGCGGCTCCGATAGCCATATCTACCGCGGTCATAACCCCTTTGCGAAATACCCACGGGTAATCGGCCACGAGTTCTTTGGCGTGATTGATGCGGTGGGCGAGGGCGTGGACAGCGCGCGCCTGGGCCAGCGCGTCTCCGTCGACCCGGTGATCAGCTGCGGCCACTGCTACCCCTGCTCGGTGGGCAAACCCAACGTCTGTACCTCGCTGGTGGTGCTGGGCGTGCACCGGGACGGTGGTTTTAGCGAATATGCGGTAGTGCCGGCTAAAAATGCCTGGCCGATCCCCGATGCCATTGCCGACAAACACGCGGTGATGGTCGAACCCTTCACCATTGCCGCCAACGTCACCGGAAATGTCAGCCCCACCGAACAGGATGTGGCGCTGATCTATGGCGCAGGCCCGATGGGGCTGGTAACAGTGCAGGCGCTGAAAGGCGTGTACAAGGTGCGCCAGGTGATTGTGGTCGATCGCATCGAAGAGCGTCTGGAGATGGCCCGCCGCAGCGGCGCCGACTGGACGATTAACAATGCCAGCCAGTCGCTGCAGGAGGTCCTGACCGAGAAGGGCATCAGGCCAACCCTGATTATCGACGCGGCCTGCCATCCCTCTATTTTGCAGGAAGCCGTCAACCTGGCCTCCCCGGCGGGACGCATTGTGCTGATGGGCTTCTCCAGCGAGCCGAGCCAGGTGGTGCAGCAAGGCATTACCGGCAAGGAGCTCTCTATCTTCTCCTCGCGTCTGAACGCCAATAAGTTCCCGGTTGTGATTGAGTGGCTGGAGAAGGGGCTTATCGATCCCGACAAGCTGGTGACCCACTCCTTCGCTTATCAGGATGTGAAAGACGCTATCGAACTCTTTGAAAAAGACCAGCGGCAATGCTGCAAGGTGTTACTGACGTTTGCCTAATAATAATTGAATGCGATCTAGTGGTACGCATCTTACCCTGTTGAGATAGCCAATATGACTCAAGTACAACATGAAAGAACCACCTCAGACCTGGTCAAAGCCGCGGTATCTGGCTGGCTTGGTACGGCGTTAGAGTTCATGGACTTCCAGCTTTACTCGCTGGGCGCAGCATTAGTGTTTCATGAGATCTTCTTCCCGGAACAGTCTGCCGCCATGGCGTTGATTCTGGCGATGGGCACCTACGGCGCGGGCTATATTGCCCGTATCGTCGGCGCCTTTATCTTCGGCAAAATGGGGGACAGCATCGGCCGTAAAAAGGTGCTGTTTATCACCATCACCATGATGGGGATCTGCACCACCTTAATCGGCGTGCTGCCCACCTACGCGCAGATCGGTATCTTTGCGCCGGTGCTGCTGGTTACGCTGCGTATTATCCAGGGGCTGGGGGCAGGGGCGGAGATCTCCGGTGCCGGCACCATGCTTGCGGAGTACGCGCCGAAAGGTAAACGCGGCATCATCTCTTCGCTGGTGGCGATGGGCACCAACTGCGGCACCCTCAGCGCCACGGCTATCTGGGCGGTGATGTTCTTTGCCCTCGATCGTGAAGAGCTGGTGGCCTGGGGCTGGCGTATTCCGTTCCTCGCAAGCGTGGTGGTGATGATCTTCGCTATCTGGCTGCGTATGAACCTGAAAGAGAGCCCGGTCTTCGAAAAGGTCAACGCAGAGGATGCGCCTGCTAAACCCGTAAAACAGGAGAGCACCCTGGGCGCGATGGTGAAAAGCAAATCCTTCTGGCTGGCAACGGGTCTGCGTTTCGGTCAGGCCGGCAACTCCGGGCTGATTCAGACCTTCCTGGCGGGTTATCTGGTGCAGACCCTGCTGTTTGATAAAGCCATTCCGACCGATGCATTAATGATCAGCTCGTTCCTCGGCTTTATTACTATTCCGCTGCTGGGCTGGCTGTCGGATAAATTCGGTCGTCGCCTGCCTTATATTTTGCTGAATATCTCAGCCATTATTCTGGCTTACCCGATGCTGTCGATTATCGTTGATAAATCTTACAGCCCGGGAGTCATTATGCTCTCCATTATCGTGATTCATAATTTCGCGGTGCTGGGGTTATTCGCTCTGGAAAATATCACCATGGCGGAGATGTTTGGCTCCCGCAACCGCTTTACCCGCATGGCCATTTCAAAAGAAGCAGGCGGTCTGGTGGCGGTCGGTTTCGGGCCGGTACTGGCAGGGATCTTCTGCAATATAACCGGTACCTGGTGGCCGATTGCAGCAATGATGGTTGTCTACTCCGTGATTGGCCTTATCTCCTCCGTGCTGATGCCGGAAGTCTGCGACCGCGATCTGAGCATTCTGAATGATGCCGCAGACGCCGGGCAAGACCCGAGCAGCGTTGGCGCCCGCAGCAAGCACGGCGCACTCTCCTGATAGTAATTCACTCCCCTGTACCCCAGGGGAGTGACCGCCTTAGACATCAATAAAAAATAAGATTTTACCTTTTAACTGGATATTTTCTGGTAAGGATCCTTATGTCTCGCGCACAAAAAAAAATCACCGTTCCGGTGAGCATTGGCTACGGTCTGACCGATATTATGGGAGGAGGCGCATTTACCGTTATTGGCGCCTGGCTGTTATTTTTCTACACCACCTTCGTTGGACTCTCTCCCGTTGAGGCGGCCTCTATTGTCGCTATTGCCCGTATCGTGGATGCCGTTGTCAGCCTGTTTATGGGCAGCTTAACCGACCATTTTTATAAAAATTATTTTGGTAAAAAGTTTGGCCGGCGCCGCTTTTTCCTGCTGATCGGCGCGCCGCTGATGCTGGTGTATGCCCTGCTATGGCTGGATGGCATGAGCTACGGCTTCTATCTGGCGGTCTACCTGGCGTTTGAAATCATCGCCGCCATGGTGCTCATCCCCTGGGAGACGCTCCCTTCCGAGATGACCAAGGATTTTAACGGCCGAACCAAGTTATCCACCTGCCGCATGTTTTTATCCGCCTCAGGTACGTTTCTCGCCACTTTTATTCCCGGTCTGCTAATTGGCTATTTCGGCGAGCAGAGCGCTAACGCCTACCTGATTAACGGCGTGATCTTTGCCGTACTGTTTATGGTTTGCGTTTTTATCTCCTGGAAGGTCACCTGGGAGCGCGAACTCACCCCTGAAATGCAGGCGGAACTGGAAAAATCCGCGCCTGCGGGCACCTTTGCCGAAAGACTGCGCTCTGTCGGCGCGCTGTTTGCCTCTTACTTCTCAACCCTTAAGATCCGCGCCTTCAGGAAGCATCTGGCTATTTATCTGCTCTCCTTCACCGGCAAAGATGTTTATAACACCGTATTCGTTTTCTTCTGCGTCTACTGCCTGAACGTCTCCTCCTCGCTGGCGGGCAGCCTGCTGTCAATGAGCATTGTCGGTCTGCCGGTGACCCTTATCGCCGGGCTTGGGATCATTAAATACGGTCCGGCGCGGCTCTACGTCTTTGCCTATACGCTGATGATGCTCTGCCTAGGTGGTTTTCTGGCCCTGTATCAGATCCCGGCGCTTAATACCGTCGCGACCCTGTTTATCCTTGCCGGGTTGTATCAGGTAGGGCGCTGCGTGCTCGAATTCACCCCCTGGAACGTCTTCCCCTTTATTCCCGATATTGACGAGATGGTCAGCCGCCAGCGCCGTGAAGGGCTGTTCGCCGCGGTGATGACCTTTACCCGTAAAACCACGGTCGCCATCGCCACCTTTGCGGTGGGGTTACTGCTGCAGAGCGGCGGCTTTGTGAAGGGGAGCCCGACGCAGCCGCCGGAGGCTGTCCACACCATCGCCATGCTGATGTTTATCGGCACCGCCGGTTTACTGCTGCTGGCTCTGTGGCAGGCCCTGACTTTCCGTCTCAATAAAGAGACGCACCGGATCTTTGTGGGGGAGGTGGAGAGACTACGGGCCGGCGGGGCGAAAGAGGCGGTCGAACCTAACGTGAAACAGGTTGTGGAGGATCTCACCGGCCACGACTACGCCACGCTGTGGGTGGAGACGGCTTCAGCGCCCGACGTCAAGCCAAAGGCCGTAGCGGTAAAAGCGTGACTGGTTTATAGCCCAGGTGAAATACGGCAATGCTGTCACATAACTTTTAAATGATGTCACACCAGATGGTGAAACATTAACGTAAATCAATATTTAAAGCCAAACAATCAGTATGGTTGAAGCCAGTTAATGTAACAGGCGTACTACCATTCTAGTTTGGTTAGTCCGCCGGGGCGCGGTACCCGACCCGGGTCCCGGAACATCGCTTAATTTATATAACGAGTGCTAACATGAAAAATCCGTTATTACATGCGCAAGCCACGCTTCCTCACTACAACCGCGACAATCTGCAGGCGCGCATTGTCCATCTGGGCTTTGGTGCCTTTCACCGCGCGCATCAGGCGGTCTATACCGATATTCTTGCCGCTGAACACGGCAGCGACTGGGGATTTTGCGAAGTTAACCTGATTGGCGGCGAACAGCAGATCGCCGATCTTCGCGCCCAGGATAACCTCTATACCGTGGCGGAAATGTCTGCCGATGCCTGGACCGCCCGCGTGGTTGGGGTAGTGAAAAACGCGCTGCATGCCCAGGTAGACGGCCTGGAGAGCGTGCTGGCCGCCATGTGCGAACCCCAGGTGGCGATTGTTTCCCTTACCATCACCGAAAAAGGCTACTGCCACGCGCCGGCCACCGGCGAACTGATGCTCGATCACCCGTTAATTGCCGCCGACCTGCAAAACCCCCATCAGCCGAAATCGGCGCCGGGCGTGATAGTAGAGGCGCTGGCGCGACGTAAACAGGCCGGGTTGCCCGCGTTTACCGTGATGTCCTGCGATAACATGCCGGAGAACGGCCACGTGATGCGCAACGTTACCTGCGCCTACGCCCGTGCGGTAGACAGCGAGCTGGCGGAGTGGATCGCCGCGAACGTCACCTTCCCGTCAACCATGGTAGACCGCATCGTGCCTGCCGTAACCGCCGATACCCTGAACAAAATCGAGCAGATCACCGGCGTCGCCGACCCGGCCGGGGTGGCCTGCGAGCCGTTCCGCCAGTGGGTGATTGAAGATAACTTCGTGGCGGGCCGCCCGCAGTGGGAGAAGGCCGGCGCCGAGCTGGTAGCGGACGTGGTGCCTTTCGAAGAGATGAAGCTGCGCATGCTGAACGGCAGCCACTCCTTCCTGGCCTATCTCGGCTATCTGGCGGGATACCAGCACATCAACGAGTGCATGGAAGACGCTAACTACCGCACGGCGGCGCACGCCCTTATGCTCAACGAACAGGCACCGACCCTGAAGGTGACCGGCGTCGATCTGGGCCACTATGCGGACATGCTGATCGCCCGCTACAGCAACCCGGCGCTGCGCCACCGTACCTGGCAGATTGCCATGGACGGCAGCCAGAAACTGCCTCAGCGCATGCTGGACTCCGTGCGCTGGCACCGGGCGCATCAGCGTAGCTTCCCGCTGCTGGCGCTGGGTGTGGCTGGCTGGATGCGCTACGTAGGCGGCAAAGACGAGCAGGGGCAGGCTATTGAAGTGTGCGATCCGCTGCTGCCCGTCATCCAGGCGGCGGTGCAGGGGAGCGCTGAAGGTCCGGAGCGGGTCAAGGCTCTGCTGGGCATTGAGGCGATTTTCGGCAAAGAATTGCCTGAAGATGCGGTCTTTGTTGATGCGGTGATGAGTGCGTATTCCACGCTACTGGCGAAAGGGGCGAAAACCACGGTGGCGCAGTACGTCGCGGCCCTGTAAACCTTCACATGCCGCCGTACGCGGCGGCATGTCATTACGCCTCTCAGTTGAGGCCCAGACGGATCAGTTCAACCGGCTCATAGCGGCCTTCACAACCTTCGATCTCTACCGTTTTGCCACGGCGTACCTGCTCAGCGGTCAGCCCTTCGCTATGAATGGCACGAATTTTACCGGTGGTGCCGGTGCTGTTGATCATTACGCGGATGCCTGGGGCAATTGCATTACGGTTACGGTCGTAAGTCATCATCGTTATTCTCCTCTGAAACATACCGAAGCGGTCTTAATTGGTGTCGTCGCTTACGGGGCTCTATTAATACGCCTGTCGGCTATCCATTTTTTTGTTTTCGATCAAAATCACACTTTTTCCCGCTGCGGAATTATGACAATTCTTTACTTCACTTGATAATTTCAGCGCGTAATGGTTTAGCTCCCGTTTCATATACCCATGCCACTCTTAAGGTAATTAATTAAGCGGATAATGAGTAAAGGGGAACGGCCTATGTATAAGAAAATATTGATGCCTGTCGATGTATTTGAAATGGATCTGAGCGATAAAGCGGTGCGCCACGCCTGCTACCTGTCGGCAGCGGAGAACGCCACCATTACGCTGCTTAACGTTCTGCCCGTCAGCAGTCGTGCCATGCTGCGCGGCTTCTCCTCGGATATTAAGAAGTTTGAAGACTATATGATTGCTGAGTCGGAAAAAAAGATGACCGCATTAAAGCGTTTATTCGATCTCCCGCCAGAGCATATTCACACTGAGGTCCGTTTTGGTAACGTGCGCGATGAGATAATGACGGCCAGCGCCACGGGGGAATATGACATTATCGTCATCGGATCTAAAAAGCCGGGAATGACCACCCATCTGCTGGGCTCAAATGCTGAATCGGTATTACGCTATGCCAAAATACCGGTATTGGTTGTCCGTTGAAATAGCGCATCCCGATACGGCGGGATGCGAATATATTACTCTTCGCTAAACCACTCGCGATTTTCCTGGCGGATCAGCTGCACTGATTCGCCAATTTCCTGTAGATGCAGCGTCATCGCTTTTTCAACCGCATCGCCGTCGCGCTTCTCAAGCGCGCTGAAAATATCATGGTGCTGGCGTAACAGCATCTCCGGCGGGGAGACGTGATCGAGGCTCATATAGCGCACCCGGTCGATGGTCGCTTTGATGTTTTCAATGGTATCCCACGCCAGCTGGCAGTCGGCGATCTGCGCCAGCGTCTGGTGGAACTCATCGTCAAGCTGGAAAAAGTCGTTCAGCTGCTTGCGCTCGATGGCGATGCGCTGCTGGTGCAGGTTTTGCTCCAGCAGATAGCACTGATGATCGTCAACCAGGCTGGCGGCCCGGCGCGCCACGGCGCACTCAATCGCCTGGCGTACAAAACAGCCGTTGCGCACCTGGGAGAGGGAGATCTTATTGACATAGCTGCCGCGCTGGGGGCGGATCTGAATCAGACCGTTTTCTGCAAGCTTAATAAAGGCCTCGCGAACGGGCTGGCGAGAGACGTCAAAGCGTACTGAGATCTCTTTTTCCGACAGCGGGGTACCCGGCGGGATCAGACACTGCACAATATCGCGGCGCAATATGCGGTAAATTTGCTGATTAACGGGTTGTACAGGATTGAGTTGCGATTCAGCAGCCATGCGTTGTGATTTCTCGAAGAATTAACCGGTGAATACTACCATTCTTTTGCCTGGCATCCCAGCCCCGGCCCGCAGGCCGGGACGGAACAATCAACCGCGGTGTACGCTCAGACCGGCAAAGCTCTGGCTGACGGGCATCATTTCAACGGTATTGATGTTGACGTGCTTCGGCAGGTTTGCCACCCACCATACCGTCTCAGTGACATCTTCCGGCGTCAGCGCGTTGGTATTTTCGTAGGTCTTACCGGCTTTATCGTCATCGCCTTTAAAACGCACGTTGGAGAACTCGGTGCCCCCGACCAGGCCTGGCTCAACATCGGTCACGCGGATGGCGGTGCCATGCAGATCGGTGCGCAGGTTAAGGCTGAACTGACGCACAAAGGCCTTGGTGGCGCCATAGACGTTGCCGCCCGCGTAAGGCCAGCTGCCTGCGGTAGAGCCGATATTAATCACATGACCGCGGTTACGTTCCACCATGCCTGGCAGCACGGCGCGGGTCATATAAACCAGCCCTTTATTATTGGTGTCGATCATGGTTTCCCAGTCTTCAACGCTGGCTTTATGTGCCGGCTCAAGGCCCAGCGCCAGCCCGGCGTTATTGACCAGCACGTCAATTTCGCGCCACTCAGCGGGAAGATTCGCGATCATCTCTTCAATGGCGGCGCGGTTACGCACGTCAAGCTGGGCGGTAAGAATGCTGTCGCCAAGCTCATCTTTCAGTTCTTGCAGACGCTCCTGACGGCGGCCGGTGGCAATCACCTTATGCCCGTTAGCCACAAAGCGACGGGTAATGCTTTCACCAAAACCTGCGGTCGCGCCAGTTACTAAAATAATCATCTCACTGTTCCTCAACGCTTTTTGTGTTGTACTACCATAGCATGCGATCTGGCGCAGGGTAAGGTGACTTTTTGGTGGGGCGGCGTGGGCCGTAAGGGCGAAGCGGTAACGCTGGGGTATAAGAAAACCCTCTTACCTTTCTCTTTATTTCCTGATGGATTGATGTAGTTTGCAAAAAACCATAGTGGCTAAAGACAGGTCCTAACCCATCCCGGTATCAATATGATTATCATCGAAAAATCAGATGTATATTCTGCAGAGTCTTCCCACCTGATCGAAAAGCTTTCTTCAGAGCTTGCTTCTATTACGGGTGACTGCGGCCGGCGTAATTTCACTGCGGGTTCTCTGGGGACAGAGGGCGCTCTCTGGGTGCTGGCCAGAAACGAGAGGGGCGAGGCGGTAGGATGCGGGGCACTTCGTCCGTTAACGACCGGCATAGCCGAAGTTAAGAGAATGTATTCAGACCGCAGTCAGGCGGGGATAGGCAACGCCTTGCTAAGCTTTATGGAGACCTCTGCCCGGGAGCTGGGTTATGCAGAACTCTGGCTTGAAACCCGGCAAATAAACCGGCGAGCTGTACGCTTCTATCAGAGCAATGGCTACAGGCTTATTGAAAACTACGGACCATATTTGGGCAGAGAAGAAGCAATCTGTTTCGCTAAAACGCTATAGGGGCAGAAAGAGAAGTATCACAAAAAAAAGGACGCCTTCCGGGGAGGGGGCGCCCTTAAACACTCGATATAAATGCGAACCCGTTAACAGAGTTCTGGCTTATCTTTTCACAGGATTATCTTCTGCACACCTGCCATATATGGCACAAAAAAAGACTTTAGCGCAAAATCCCAGCAGCCTTTACTCAGACTACTCATTGCCCCACTGATTAAGAAAGTTGGCGATATCATCAATGCGGCTTTCAGCGATACCCGCTTCGGCAGCCATATCCCGCTGGGCCTCTTCGCTGATCTCTTCGTTATTCATTAACCGGGTGATAAGCAGCTGGAAATAGTGCGCCAGAACATCGCGCTCTTGCTCGCTTACCGGCGTTTCAGTCTCGGTCGCATACTCATCAACGATGTCATAAAACTTCAGCGGTACGTCGTTATTCATAATTTTCCTCAGGGGTCGCGTACGTCAGTCATTTTCCGTACCGGATATTATCACTGTTAATGGCATTTTCTGACAGCTCAGCGCAATAAGAGACTATCAGGGCTGCGCGATACGCCATTGCAGGCCGGGGCGTGGTGGCCTACTCTGGGAAGATTACACGCATTCAGGAGCCAGCCATGTCGCAACGTAATCCTTTTTTAGATATCAGTCCGTTACCCTACCAGGCACCCGCGTTCGATCGCATCAGCGATAGTGATTACCGCCCGGCCTTTGACGAGGGGATCCGCCAGAAGCGGGAGGAGATTTACGCCATTGCCGCCCAGCCGCACGACGCCGACTTCAGCAATACCATTCTGGCGCTGGAGCAGAGCGGGGCGCTGCTCTCGCGTGTCAGCAACATCTTTTTTGCCATGACCTCGGCGCACACCAACGATTATCTGCAGAAACTGGAGGAGGAGATTTCTACCGAGCTGGCGGCCCTTTCGAATGATATCTGGCTGAACGATGCCCTGTTTGCCCGGGTAGACGCCGTTTTTGACCAGCGCCACGCCCAGGCGCCGGATGCTGAATCCCTGCGGCTGATCGAAGAGCTTCACCAGCGTTTTATTCTTGCCGGTGCCCGACTGGCGGCGGACGAAAAAGAGGCGCTGAAAGCCCTCAATACGGAAGCAGCTACTCTTACCAGCCAGTTCAATCAGCGCCTGCTGGCGGCGGATAAAGCCGGTGGCCTTGTGGTAGAAGACCTCCACCAGCTGGATGGATTAAGCCCGGCAGAGCTGGCCGCGGCGGCACAGGCGGCAGCCGAGAAGGGGCTGGATGGCCGCTGGCTGATCCCCCTGCTTAACACCACCCAGCAACCGGCGCTGCAGCAGCTGCGCGACCGCCAGACCCGCGAAAAGCTCTTTACCGCTGGCTGGCTACGCACCGAGAAAGGGGATGCTAACGACACCCGTGAGATCGTGCGCCGTCTGGCCGCGCTGCGCGCCCGTCAGGCAGAACTGCTGGGCTTTGACAGTTTCGCCAGCTGGAAAATGGCCGATCAGATGGCAAAAAAACCGCAGGCGGCGCTGGAGTTTATGCGCGGCATCGTGCCGGCGGCGCGAGGACGGGCCTTCCAGGAGCTTGCCGATATTCAACAAGCGATCGACAACGATCGGGGCGGTTTTACCGCCCAGGCCTGGGACTGGACCTACTATGCCGAGCGCGTGCGGCAGGCGAAATATGCCCTCGACGAGAGCCAGGTGAAGCCCTATTTCGAGCTGAATACGGTACTAACCGAAGGGGTGTTCTGGGCGGCGAGCCAGTTATTTGGTATCAGCTTCGCCGAGCGCAGCGATATTCCGGTATACCATCCGGACGTGCGCGTCTGGGAGATCTTCGATAACAACGGCGAGGGGCTGGCGCTCTTCTACGGCGACTTCTTCGCCCGCGATTCGAAAGGTGGCGGAGCCTGGATGGGCAACTTCGTGGAGCAATCCCACGAGTTCGCCGCCAGGCCGGTGATCTACAATGTCTGTAACTACCAGAAGCCCGCCAGCGGCCAGCCGGCGCTGATCTCCTGGGACGATGTCATTACCCTGTTCCACGAGTTTGGCCATACTCTGCACGGCCTGTTTGCCAGCCAGCGGTACGCCACCCTCTCCGGCACCAATACCCCGCGTGATTTCGTGGAGTTTCCTTCTCAGATCAACGAGCACTGGGCCAGCCATCCGCAGGTTTTTGCCCGCTATGCACGCCACTATCAGACCGGCGAGCCCATGCCGGACGCGCTGCGTGAAAAGATGCTGAGCGCTACCCAGTTCAATAAAGGCTACGACATGACGGAGCTGCTGAGCGCCGCGCTGCTGGATATGAACTGGCACAGCATCACCACCCGGGAAGCGCCGGAGGATATCGTAGCCTTCGAAACCGCCGCGCTGGAAAAAGAGCAGTTGCTGATCCCCGCCGTCCCGCCGCGCTACCGCAGCAGCTATTTTTCCCATATCTTCGGCGGCGGCTACGCGGCGGGCTATTACGCCTATCTCTGGACGCAGATGCTGGCCGACGACGGCTATCAGTGGTTCGTGGAGCAGGGTGGACTGACGCGTGAAAACGGGCAGAAATTCCGCGAAGCGATTTTGTCGCGCGGGAACAGCTCTGATTTAGCTGAACTTTATCGCCAGTGGCGCGGGCACGATCCGCAGATTGAACCGATGCTGAAAAATCGGGGATTGAGCGAGTAAGGCTTTGCTGGCTGAAAACAGAACCGGGCGTGGAGCCCGGTTTTTTTCACCGCAACGCCTGCCAAAATAAATATTTTAATTCTGTAAAATTCGCTTTCAGTTTGTTGGAACTCGTGCGGCAGGAGAGGCGGGGCTTAACGGTATCGTTATTACCGGAAGCGCCGAGGTATAGAGCGTAAAAATTTCGTCCGGTAATTCTTAAGAAAGTAAGTGAGAGTACCAATTTTAACCGTTGAATTAATTATCAGGCGCGCGATGATGAGCAATAAAGTCTGGCATGGAAAAATCTCATCCTTACCCGCAGAATTTAAAACCCAGTTGCTGGGTATGTTGAACAGACCGGATGTTATCGCTGTGAGGCTGGGTATTACCGGTAAAGGTATCCAGCTAAACCAGATGTTTTTTTCGACAGCATTGACGCACAAATAATCAGTCAGTCATGACTACAGCCTGAATTAGCTCTGTAAGCTAATTCTTAACGTAATGATAGCTATATTATCCGCGCCACTGGCCTCGTCGCCAATGGATGGCGGTAAGTTGGAATTATCCGCGAGGTCAGTCCAATCACTTTCAGCCCCAGCATTGAGCCGGGGCTTTTTCGTCTCTGAGCCAGGACCGGTTAAGAGAGCCCTCATCAGCAACATAATTGTTTGATATTTAACCAGGGGAGTTGTCGCGATTGAGATAAATGTTTATTTTTTCAGGATCGTTACGGTCCGGACGCTGTATAGACGAAAAAAAGCCCCGTTATGGGGCAAGTTTGAGTCTAGCTTTTTTTATACTTATGTGCTTCTTGCTTTGATAGCGCGAGGACAATAACACTTTCATTAGAAATTGCAACTGCAATGCAACTTTCTGGCTGCATTGCCACGTTCTCTGGCTCACACTCTGTCACCACGCTCTCTTCCACGGCGGCTCTGAAGTATGCACCAGGTGCTATGCAGCGTCTTTAACATCATTAGTCTATAATTTATAAATAGTTATGGATAAGGACATTTATTCACCAACTACCACCTTACTGGAGAACAGGAACATGAATAGACCAGAAGAAGCTCAAATGAAAATTGACGTGCTGACGCAAAAAGCAGAAGAAGAAATTTCCGCGCTGATCGCCAAAAAAATTTCAGAATTAAGAAAGAAAATAGGAAAAGAAGTCTCTGAAATCGAGTTTGTCGCCCGCGAAGCGATGACTGGTCTTGAAGGTTATGACGTAAAAATCAAACTTCTTTAACCTCATCTTTCAAAGAAAAGGTCGCTAAGGCGACCTTTTTACGAACACAACCGCTATGCATTACAGGAAGTGCAACGGGATTGCCTGGAGTATAAGCGAAATTGCGGTTAGGTTATTGAAAGCGAGCGATCCGAAGTGACAGAGGCTAATAAAAATGGCAATTGTGTTCATTCCCCCACTGATTGTGGTGCTGGTAGCAAAAGAGAAAGAGGCGGGGCGAGAATTAACACGCGAGGAGGTGGAATCTATAAGGGACAACGCCACTGCGATTCGGGTCCCGCTTGAGGATGCCAGGAACATGGTGAGAGAAAGGGGATATCTTGATATCGACCCGGAACATGTCTGGGAGGAGTGGCTACTGCACAAAAAAATGAGTGCCGAAGATTGAGAATACGCTCTCCTCCCGACCATATAATTACCCTGCTGCCGGAGATGAACGTCCGGCAATGAAATTTGCCCATACCACTCTCACGACGTAAAATATAATAAATGAACTGATAGCTCGCTGCTAATCTGAAAAGGAAGCTATTCAGATTATTTCCACATTAAATTTTAGGTGGCCTGATGCCTCAGATAATACCGGGCAATCGCCGCTACAGATAAAAATAGTTCAACTTTAATGATATCAAGCCAGACAATAAATCCTGTCAATGAATGTTTTGTGGTGAATTCATTAGTCTTATGAATGTCTCGTGATTATTATTGTGCCAAATATTGTTGTTTCTTGACAAGGTGCCAGAAAAATACTATTTGTTCAAGATTGTCCTTAACTGCATTAATTTGCGACGAACCGGTGCTATTATTTATGAATGGATTCTTCTGCTCCCCTGGTTTGAAAATTAAAAGAGTATTTCTTTTGGTTTTTATTCTTCTCCAGGCAGGCGTGCTACTTGTGCACCTTAATTATCAAAAATCATGCATTGAATATAATGCTGAGAAAACCTTGCGTAATACCGCTTTATTAAAAAGTGAATCATTTGAAACCAGTCTGGCAGCGATGCGTTATCAGATACGTGTGGTAGGCAATGCTCTTTTACTGGATCATACCGTTTCGGTTGAAAAAGCAAATTTGTTCCTGGCCGAGGAGCTTAAACGCCCCTGGCTGGATGGGATAATTGTCTTTAATGATAAGGGTGATTTTGTTGCCAAACAAAATTATTTTTCCATTGAAAACACGCTTGATCTACTACCGTTGCTTTACAGAGCTTTCGCGAAAATACGATATTCAAAAAACTACGTCGTGAAAATATAGATGAGGATCTATTTTACTGGGCAAGTCAGGGTAGTGACGCCCGTCTTACAGGATTTGTGTTTTATCGGGCTATCAGGGATCCGCAGGGCCGCTATCTGGGTGGCGTGCTGGGTATTTTAAGGTCCCACACTTTAGACGATATATTTAAAAAAATGCAGGGGGGCGGGTTTGAGCTCGGCCCCGACGGCGCCATGGCCGTTTTCGACCGCGATCATGCCATTCAACTTGCTCGTATGGGCGCCAATACTGTAAAAGAAACGCCGCAATTTATGCCACAGTTAATAAATTTACTGGAGCATGCAAATGAAACTGCCCAGGTTCGTCACTATATATCGCCTGTAGATAACGTACCGCGGGTGGGCGTCTTTATTAAATTAAATGATAGAGGGTGGGTATTAGCCGTCGGGGAGTCAGAGAAAGATATTTTTCATGGCTGGTATATACAGGTCTGGTGGACGGTAATTGCAATACTCCTTATCGCAATAACGCAATGGCTACTTCTGCATTATATCCATGCTAACGCCATCCAAAAAAAGCAGCTTGATAAAGAGGCTCGTCACGATCCGCTCACTGGCCTTGCTAACCGCCGTAACTTTTTTGAGTGGGCAGGCAGCGCCAGCGCGCTGGCCAGACGTCAGGCGTATCCTTTATCCGTATTAAGTATGGACCTGGATTATTTCAAGAAAATAAATGATACCTATGGCCACGATGGGGGCGATGCAGTACTGCGGTTTGTAGGACGTATATTACCGAAAATGATCCGTTCAGGTGATATAGCCGTTCGCTTCGGTGGCGAGGAGTTTATTATTGCTATGCCTCATACGGATCTTGCTAAAGCCTGTGATGTTGCTGAAAGAATACGGACAAAATTTGAAGCAGAGGGCGTCGAGTTTTGCGGCCAGATTATTCGCTTCACCGCCAGCTTCGGCGTGGCTCAGATGACGCCTTCCGAGCTGGCAAGGGACGATGGTATACAAGAGACGCTCTCCAGAGCCGATCGGGCCCTTTATCAGGCGAAAAAAGAGGGGCGTAACTGTTTCAGGGTTGCCTGCGTGAGTTGAGCAAACCGCTACCCGCAGGCAGGGCGGCCGCGCAATGGCTCTGCCTGTATAAGTATTTTGAGTACGTAAAAGGGCGGCGAATGGTCATTAACCGGGCAAAAGCTACGGCCGGGTTACCAGAATGTTTGCAGCCTGGTTTTTTAATATCTTGCGGACATACATATTGATACCCGCTATGAAATGATCGAATAACTTTGTTCTTCTGAATAACAGTTGCTTATGGTAATTAATAGGTAAGGTATTTAGTTTTAATTAACAGGCGTGCAGGCAGGGAAAGTCAGGCGTTATTTGTTTATTAATTTAACAAATACCCCTCTTAATTAACCGCCTGTTAAAGCATCATCTATAAATATCGATAATTGCTCACAGGCATACTGACAAGGTTCACGGTATGCGAAAGCACAACCTCCCCATCAGCGATTCAATAGCGCCTGGCTTAACGGCCATGGCGTCTTTTTTCGGTGCAGATAGCCATATCTGTCCTGCAAACGGCGACATATGTCTGCCGACCGCGCAGGTGGCGCGACTACTAAAGCTAAAAAACTAAATCTCAGCAAACGTCGCCATCCACTCATTACGCGGTAAACCATTATGAATACAGTAACTACCACCACAGGCAACATCACGACGCGCCGCAGCTGGCGCTGGCAGGACAACATCTGGACGCTGGGTCTCTATGGCACAGCGGTCGGGGCGGGAACCCTGTTTCTGCCCGTAGAAATCGGCACTCGCGGCCCGGTCATCTTCCTGGTGATGCTGCTGCTGGGCCTGCCATTATCCCTGATCCCGCATCTGCTGCTGTGCCGGGTGTACATGCGCGAGGAGCGCAGCGAAAACGGCACGCTGCCAATCTTTGGCTCCTTCTTCAGCGGGCGAGGCGAAAAGCTGATCACGCTGTTCTACTGCGCGACCTTCTTCCCGGTGACCCTGGTGTACGGGGTGGCGCTGGTTAATGCGCTGGATAATTTCCTGGTGGAGCGCCTGCACTTTACCGCCCTCAGCCGAGGGCCGCTGACCTTTATCGTGGTCGCTGCTCTCTATGTGGTGCTGAGCAAGGGGCGCGACAGGGTGGTGGCCACCATGAGCGCGCTGGCGCTGCCGTTCGCTACTTCTGTGCTGCTGATTGCCGTCTCCCTTATCCCGGGATGGCATCTGTCGAACCTGACCGGTGCGGTTACAGAGGTCCAGTCCACGCCGCTGCCGGTAACGCTGAAAGGTATCTGGCTGACGCTGCCGCTCATTACTTTTTCGTTCTGCTGTGCGCCAATGGTTTCGCCACTTACCTCTTACTACAGGGAGAAGAAAGCAGAGGGTGAGGGCAAGGCGCTGTTCGTGATCCGCGTGGCCTATATGGCTATCTTCGCCAGCATTATCTTCTTTGTGCTGAGCTGCGTGCTGAGTATCCCGCATGAGAGCTTTATGCGGGCGAAGGCGGAGAACCTGAACGTGCTCTCCGTGATAAGGGGAAGCGGCAATTTCAGCCTGATCTATTATGTCGCCCCGTTCATCGCCATCATCGGTATGACCAAATCCTTCCTTGGGGTGGGGCTGTCGGTTGCGGAGACCTTCGGCCAGCTGGTCGCCAGCGTCTCCGGCAAAAAGGCCACTACCAGCAAGCGCGTAGCCTCTCTGGCGCTGTTCCTGCTGACCTTAAGCATCGTGTATGCCAACCCGGACGTGCTCAACCTGATTGAAACCTTCTGCGGGCCGCTGATTGCGGTGATCCTGTTCCTGATCCCCGCCTGGCTCATCTATACCCGCCCCGCGCTGGCGGAGCTTCGCGGCAAAACGGTATTCCTGGTGATGCTGGGTGGGCTGGCAACGCTCTCTGCGCTGCTCTGGTCGATGTTTTAAGGGCCTGCATGTTCTGTAGACCAGTGCAGGCTCTACTGTTGTGATGCGGATTTATTGGCTTACTTTGATAGCGGGAGAGCGTGAAAGCGCTCCTCCCGCAGGGGAAGCGCCAGCGTGCGGTTATTTATTCAGCATGCCTTTGGCTTCATCAAGCTCAGCCTGAGCCTCTTCTAACTTCCGCTGTTTTTTGCTGATTTTATCAGTACGGCCGTCAGCCTGAGCTTCAGCCAGCTCCTGGCGGCGCTCCTCAACCTTTTGCGCTTTTTCGCGGACATCGGCTTCACGCTCGGCCCGCAATCCTTCGTCCGTGCAGTTATCCTTGAGTTCAGAAAGCGCTTTTTGCAGGCCCGCGACGCGATGATCGTTATTATGTGCCCGGGCATACTCTATCTGCTGTTCAATATCCTGGCGTTTGGCTTCGCAGCCGGTTGCAGCCTGAGGCGCTGCCAGGGTGGAAAAGGCCGGGGTTAATACCAGCATGGCAGCCAGCACGGTTTTCATCTGTTTCATTAATTCTCCTGAATACTTTGCCCATCCTTTATGAGCGCCATCAATATTACAGAAAAGTTCTTAACGAAACCTTATAGCATTTGTAAATGTAAGGTTATTAAGTGGCAACATCAGGCGGGAAGTCGCGCCGGGCTGAATGCCCGGCAGCGAGCTGGTCATCTCACCACTGCTTATAAAGGTCAGCACCGATTTCCGCGATGGCTTTATTGCGGGCATCCATGGTTGCCTCTGTTCCGGTCATATAAATAACCACCAGCCGCGAGCGCTCGCGATCGGGCCCGGTTAAGGCCACGATACCGCGGGAGCCATTTTCACCCGCACCGGTTTTATCTGCGATATACCAGCCATCGGGCAGGGCAGAGCGCAGGAGCGGGCCGCCGACTTTATCGTTCTCCATCCAGGTCTGGAGCTGCTGGCGTGACGCGGGGCTGAGGGCGTCGCCGGTCAGAAGAAGGCGTAACGTGCTGGTCATATCCTCTGGCGTGGTTGTATCACGGGGATCGCCGGGCAGCGCCTGATTGAGTTCCGTCTCCCAGCGGTCGAGCCGGGTGACCCTGTCGCCCGTTTTGCGCAGAAAGGCGGTTAATCCCGCCGGGCCGCCAACCGCCGAGAGCAGCAGATTACCGGCGGTGTTATCGCTCAGGGTGATAGCCGCGTCGCACAGCTCACCCAGGGTCATTCCATCCTGCAGATGTTTTTGCG
>Ga0153917_1000093_pt1 | contig 90726 bp, 72 predicted proteins | sample TSFL001MetaG_FD_104695 | JGI IMG/M metagenome (GOLD analysis project Ga0153917, IMG submission 104695) | Attine ant fungus gardens microbial communities from Florida, USA - TSFL001 MetaG | ecosystem: Host-associated > Fungi > Mycelium > Unclassified | place: USA: Florida, Paynes Creek Historic...
CGGCTCGATGCTCATCTATTCGCTGCTGCACCTGACCGGCTACGACCTGTCGATCGACGACCTCAAGGCCTTCCGCCAGTTGCACAGCCGCACCCCGGGCCACCCGGAATACGGCTACACCCCGGGCGTCGAGACCACCACCGGTCCGCTCGGCCAGGGCATCGCCAACGCCGTGGGCTTCGCCCTGGCAGAGAAAGTGCTGGCGGCCCAGTTCAACCGTGACGGCCACACCATCGTCGACCACAACACCTATGTGTTCCTCGGCGACGGCTGCATGATGGAAGGCATCTCCCACGAAGTCGCCTCGCTGGCCGGCACCCTGGGCCTGAACAAGCTGATCGCCTTCTATGACGACAACGGCATTTCCATCGACGGCGAAGTGCACGGCTGGTTCACCGACAACACCCCGGCACGCTTCGAGGCGTACAACTGGCAGGTGATCCGCAACGTCGACGGCCATGACGCCGAAGAAATCAAGATGGCCATCGAGACGGCGCGCAAGAGCGACCGCCCGACCCTCATCTGCTGCAAGACCACCATCGGCTTCGGCTCGCCCAACAAGCAGGGCAAGGAAGACTGCCACGGCGCGCCGCTGGGCAACGACGAAATCGCCCTGACCCGCCAGGCACTGAACTGGAACCACGGTCCGTTCGAGATCCCGGCCGACATCTACGCCGAGTGGGATGCCAAGGCCGCCGGTGCCAAGGCCGAAGCCGACTGGAACCAGCGCTTCGATGCCTATGCCAAGGCTTACCCTGAGCTGGCTGCCGAGTTCAAACGCCGTGACAGCGGTGAGCTGCCGGCTGATTTCAGCGAGAAGGCCCAGGCCTACATCAACGAAGTCGCCGCCAAGGGCGAGACCATCGCCAGCCGCAAGGCCAGCCAGAACGCCCTGAACGCGTTTGGCCCGCTGTTGCCTGAGTTCCTCGGCGGTTCGGCTGACCTGGCCGGCTCCAACCTGACCCTGTGGAAGGGCTGCAAAGGCGTCAGCGCCGACGATGCCAGCGGCAACTACGTGTTCTACGGCGTGCGCGAGTTCGGCATGACCGCCATCATGAACGGCGTTGCCCTGCACGGCGGCCTGGTGCCGTACGGTGCGACCTTCCTGATGTTCATGGAGTACGCCCGCAACGCCGTACGCATGTCGGCCCTGATGAAGCAGCGCGTCATCCATGTCTACACCCACGACTCCATCGGCCTGGGCGAAGACGGCCCGACCCACCAGCCGATCGAGCAACTGACCAGCCTGCGCAGCACGCCGAACCTGGATACCTGGCGTCCAGCCGACGCGGTGGAGTCCGCCGTGTCCTGGAAGCAGGCCCTGGAGCGCAAGGACGGCCCGTCGGCACTGATCTTCTCCCGTCAGAACCTGCAGCACCAGGAGCGCGACGCCCAGCAGATCGCCGACATCAGCCGCGGCGGCTACATCCTCAAGGATTGCGCCGGCGAGCCTGAGCTGCTGCTGATCGCCACCGGTTCCGAAGTGGGCCTGGCGGTCCAGGCGCACGCCAAGCTGACCGAGCAGGGCCGCAAGGTCCGTGTGGTATCGATGCCGTGCACCAGCGTGTTCGATGCCCAGGACGCTGCCTACAAGCAGTCCGTGCTGCCGCTCGAAGTGGGTGCGCGTATCGCCATCGAAGCCGCCCACGCCGACTTCTGGTACAAGTACGTGGGCCTGGAAGGCCGCGTCATCGGCATGACCACCTACGGCGAGTCGGCTCCGGCCTCCGCGCTGTTCGAGGAGTTCGGCTTCACTCTGGAAAACATCCTGGGTACCGCCGAAGAGCTGCTGGAAGACTGATGTAAGGATCTGCGGGCGGTGTCGCCCCGATTCGCGGGCAAGCCCGCTCCCACAGTGATCGCCGTATCCCTGTGGGAGCGGGCTTGCCCGCGAATGCCACACCACAATCCCGCAGGCTGCTGACAATAGATCTGTTCCGTGAGTTATCGAATGCCCCATCCGCGTCCCTATAAAGTTGCACTCAACGGTTACGGCCGTATCGGTCGTTGTGTCTTGCGCGCACTGTTCGAGCGAGGGGCGGATGCCGGTTTCGAGATCGTCGCGCTGAACGACCTGGCCGATCAGGCCAGCCTCGAATACCTGACCCGTTTCGACTCCACCCACGGGCGATTCCCCGGTGAGGTGAGGGTCGACGGCGATTGCCTGCACATCAATGGCGACTGCGTGAAGGTCCTGCGCAGCGCCACCCCGGAGGGCATCGACTGGGCGGCGCTGGGCGTCGACCTGGTGCTGGAGTGCTCCGGTGCCTACAACACCCGTGCCGATGGCCAGCGTTTTCTCGATGCCGGTGCCCCGCGGGTGCTGTTCTCCCAGCCAATGGCCAGTGAAGTGGATGTCGATGCCACGGTGGTCTACGGCGTCAACCAGGGCTGCCTGAGCGGCGACGAGCGACTGGTGTCCAACGCTTCCTGCACCACCAACTGCGGCGTGCCGCTGCTGCGTGTGCTGGATCAGGCGTTCGGCATCGAGTACGTGTCGATCACCACCATCCACTCGGCGATGAACGACCAGCCGGTGATCGACGCCTATCACCACGAGGACCTGCGCCGTACGCGTTCGGCCTTCCAGTCGGTGATTCCGGTATCCACGGGGCTGGCGCGCGGCATCGAGCGCCTGCTTCCGGAACTTGCCGGACGAATCCAGGCCAAAGCCGTACGCGTGCCGACCGTCAACGTGTCGTGCCTGGACATCACCCTGCAGACCGCCCGCGACACCAGCGCGGCAGAGGTCAACCAGGTGTTGCGCGAGGCTGCGCTGAACGGCCCGCTGAAGGGGTTGCTGGCCTATACCGAGCTGCCCCATGCCAGCTGTGATTTCAACCATGACCCGCATTCGGCCATCGTCGATGCCAGCCAGACCCGCGTTTCCGGCCCCCGCCTGGTGAACCTGCTGGCCTGGTTCGACAACGAATGGGGGTTCGCCAACCGTATGCTCGACGTTGCCGGCCACTTCCTGCACGTCGTCCACCAAACCCGCACCAAACAGCCCTGAAGGACTGCATTCATGACCGTGTTGAAGATGACCGACCTCGACCTGCAAGGTAAACGCGTACTGATCCGCGAAGACCTCAACGTCCCTGTGAAGGACGGTGTGGTAGCCAGCGATGCGCGTATCCTGGCTGCGCTGCCGACCATCAAGCTGGCCCTGGAGAAGGGCGCGGCCTTGATGGTCTGCTCGCACCTGGGCCGTCCGACCGAGGGTGAGTTCTCCGCCGAGAACAGCCTCAAGCCGGTCGCTGACTACCTGAGCAAGGCCTTGGGCCGCGAAGTGCCGCTGGTTGCCGACTATCTCGACGGCGTCGAGGTCAAGGCGGGTGACCTAGTGCTGTTCGAGAACGTGCGCTTCAACAAGGGCGAGAAGAAGAACGCCGACGAGCTGGCGCAAAAATACGCTGCGCTGTGCGATGTGTTCGTCATGGACGCTTTCGGTACCGCCCACCGCGCCGAGGGCTCGACCCACGGCGTGGCCAAGTTCGCCAAAGTCGCCGCCGCAGGCCCACTGCTGGCTGCCGAGCTCGATGCCCTGGGCAAGGCCCTGAAGGCCCCGGCCAAGCCGATGGCGGCCATTGTCGCCGGCTCCAAGGTGTCCACGAAGCTGGACGTGCTGAACAGCCTGAGCAGCGTCTGCGACCAACTGATCGTCGGTGGCGGCATCGCCAACACCTTCCTCGCCGCGGCGGGCCACAAGGTCGGCAAGTCGCTGTACGAGCCTGACTTGGTCGAGACCGCCAAGGCCATCGCCGCCAAGGTCAGCGTTCCGCTGCCGGTCGATGTGGTGGTTGCCAAGGAGTTCGCCGAGAGCGCCGAAGCCATCGTCAAGTCCATCGCCGACGTGGCCGATGACGACATGATCCTGGATATCGGCCCGAAGACCGCCGAGCAGTTTGCCGAACTGCTGAAGTCGTCCAAGACTATCCTGTGGAACGGCCCGGTCGGTGTGTTCGAGTTCGACCAGTTCGGCAACGGCACCAAGGTGCTGGCCAAGGCCATCGCCGACAGCGCCGCCTTCTCCATCGCCGGTGGCGGTGACACCCTGGCGGCCATCGACAAATATGGCGTCGGCGCCGATATCTCCTACATTTCTACCGGTGGCGGCGCGTTCCTCGAATTCGTCGAAGGCAAGGTCCTGCCCGCCGTGGCAATCCTGGAAGAACGGGCCAAGGCCTGAGCATGACGGCGCCTGGCAAAGGGAGCGACCTGATGGTCAAGCAATTGCCTGTGATGATCCTGGCCTTGCTGCTGGGCGCCTGCTCCAGCAAGTCTGCGGACACCGAGCCGTCGCAGCCGCCCAAGGGCGGCTGCTACCAGTCTCAGTGGCAGGCGGAGACAGCGCCGGTCATCAACAAGCGCATGGGCCCGGAAGGCCTGGAAAAGTACGACGACGAACACCAGCGCAAGGCGCCGGGCTGCCCTTGATCGGGTGCCTGGCAACCTGAGCGGCGTTTTGTGGTCTTGAAGAAGGGGCGCAGTGTGGCCCTTCGCGGGCTTGCCCGTGAAGGGCCAAGCAACCCCAAGTCGAGGAAATCGAATGAAAGCGCTTCTGGCCTTGATGGCCCTGGCGACCCTGGCAGGATGCTCGCTGCTGCAGCCGACACCGCCCGCCCCGGCGGACAACTGGACCCGTTGGGTCTGCGATAGCCAGGCCGAGGTGCTGTGGCGTTTTGCCGACGCGAAACAGGATGCGGTCGATGTTCGCCTGGGCGGTGGCGACCAGGTCTACCGGCTCAAGTCCGAGCCGGGTGCCTCCGGTGCGCTGTACAGCGACGGGGTGCTGGCCTTCCACACCAAAGGCGAGGAAGGCCTGGTGTACTGGGTGGCGACCAACGATCTGATTGGGCGGGGCTGCAAGGCACCGTGACTGGCCGGGCCGCGACGGCGGCCCACACTACTTGAACAGCAACCGCCCCTGCGGCAGGCTTGCACGAAACAACGACGCTTGTCGGGAGAGAGATACACAATGGCACTCATTAGCATGCGCCAGATGCTGGACCACGCCGCCGAGTTCGGCTACGGCGTTCTGGCTTTCAACGTCAACAACCTCGAGCAGATGCGCGCCATCATGGAAGCCGCGGATGCCACCGACTCCCCGGTCATCGTCCAGGCCTCGGCCGGCGCCCGCAAATACGCCGGTGCCCCGTTCCTGCGCCACCTGATCCTGGCGGCCATCGAAGAGTTCCCGCACATCCCGGTGTGCATGCACCAGGACCACGGCACCAGCCCTGACGTCTGCCAGCGCTCGATCCAGCTGGGCTTCAGCTCGGTGATGATGGACGGCTCGCTCAAGGAAGACGGCAAGACCCCGTCCGACTACGAGTACAACGTGCGCGTCACCCAGCAGACGGTGGCTTTCGCCCACGCCTGCGGCGTGTCCGTGGAAGGCGAGCTGGGCTGCCTGGGCAGCCTGGAAACCGGCCAGGCCGGGGAAGAAGACGGCATTGGCGCCGAAGGCACCCTGGATCACAGCCAGATGCTGACCGACCCGGAAGAGGCCGCCGACTTCGTCAAGAAGACCCAGGTCGACGCCCTGGCCATCGCCATCGGCACCAGCCACGGCGCCTACAAGTTCACCAAGCCACCAACCGGTGACATCCTGGCCATCGACCGCATCAAGGAAATCCACAAGCGCATCCCCAACACCCACCTGGTGATGCACGGTTCCTCCTCGGTGCCTCAGGAGTGGCTGAAGGTCATCAACGAATTCGGCGGTGACATCAAGGAAACCTACGGCGTGCCGGTCGAAGAAATCGTCGAAGGCATCAAGTACGGCGTACGCAAGGTCAACATCGATACCGACCTGCGCCTGGCCTCGACCGGTGCCATCCGTCGCTACATGGCGGCGCACCCGAGCGAGTTCGATCCTCGCAAGTTCTTCGCCGAGACCGTGAAGGCCATGCGTGATGTCTGCATCGCTCGCTACGAAGCTTTCGGTACTGCCGGCAACGCCTCCAAGATCAAGCCGATCACCCTGGAAGGCATGTTCCAGCGTTATGCCAAAGGTGAGCTGGCCGCCAAGGTCAACTGATCCGGCATCCATTGGGGCTGCTTCGCAGCCCATCGCGGGCCTGTCTCGCGATGGGCCGTGTAGCGGCCCCATTTCATAGGAATGCCGCCGTACCATGAGCGCACTACGTTACCTGCAAGCCTACCCACCCCACCTGCAAGAGCAGGTGCGCCAGATGATCGCCACCGATCGCCTGGGCGACTATCTGCGCCAACGCTATCCCGAACGCCATGACGTGCAGAGCGACAAGGCGCTATACGGCTATGCCCAGGATTTGAAGCAGCAGTACCTGCGCAGTGCGCCGAATCTGGACAAGGTGCTGTTCGATAACCGTCTGGACCTGACCCATCGTGCCCTGGGCCTGAACACCGCGGTATCCCGCGTGCAGGGCGGCAAGCTCAAGGCCAAGAAGGAAATCCGCATCGCTTCGCTGTTCAAGGACGCGGCGCCGCAGTTCCTGCGCATGATCGTGGTGCATGAGTTGGCGCACCTGCGCGAGCGTGACCACAACAAGGCGTTCTATCAGCTCTGCCGGCACATGGAGCCGGACTACCATCAACTGGAATTCGACCTGCGCGTCTACCTGACCTACCAGGAGCTGCCGGGCATTACCTGAGGATCGAGCAGCATGGATGTGAGCAAGACCAAGAGCAGTTTCTATCGCCGCCTCTACGTGGCCTGGTTGATCGACAGCCAGACCGCCACCAGCGTGCCGGCGCTGATGGAGGCCACCGGCATGCCTCGGCGCACGGCGCAGGACACCATCGCCGCGCTGGCCGATCTGGATATCGTTTGCGAGTTCGAGCAGCAGGCAGGGGCCCGCAACCATGCCGGCCACTATCGCATCCATGATTGGGGTGCGGTCGACAAGCAATGGATCATCCAGCACCTGCGCCAGATCAGGGACGTGCTGGGTTACCCCTGAAGCGGGCATATCCAGGCAGGGCCTGGGCCTCCATGGGACTGCCTTGTTTCACCTCAGGCTTTGCGCATGCCGATATGCGGGATGCCATCCTCGAGGTACTCCTCCCCCGCGACCTCGAACCCGTGCCGCGCGTAGTAGCCTTGCAGATGTGCCTGGGCCGACAGGTAGACCGGTGTTGCTGGCCAGCAATGCTCGGCGCATTCCAGCCCCTTGAGCAGTAGCTGGTGGCCCAGGCCGCCGCCGCGTGCGGCAGGCGCGGTCACCACCCGGCCAATGACCACGTCGCCGCCCTGGGATTGAGGATCGAGCAGGCGCAGGTAGGCGACCAGGCGGTCTTCGTCCCAGCCCATCAGGTGCAGGGTATCCCCGCTGAGGTCCTGGCCATCGACCTCCTGATAGGCGCAGCGCTGCTCCACCACGAAGACTTCGGTACGCAGCTGCAGGATGGCATAGAGTTGTTCCTTGCCGAGGTCGGTGTGGTGCTTGCAGATCCATTCAATGGGCATGGGTACGGACTCTTGGGATGGGCGGTCGATCATCGCAAATCCCGGCATCGACGACGAGTCGGACATTGCTGAAAAACATCTCATGCAGCATTCGGCCAAAATAGAGGCTAATTGATATCATTTGTCGGCTGTCGGCCGAGAAGACTTTGTGTAATCTGCCAATCCTGTAGTAGTGCGGATCGCCATCATCAGCGTGGATCACCAACTGCGAAAGGACTTGAGCATGCAGCCCCTGCTTTGCGTTCTTGGCTTGCTGGGAATATTGCTGTCTACACCTGTCACGGCCCTCGAGAAGTTGCGCCTGGTGGCGGACAGCTGGCCGCCGTTCACCGACAGCGGTTTGCCTGGCGGCGGTCTGGCCACCAGCATCGTCACCGCGGCGCTGGTACGTGCCGGTTACGCCAGCGATGTCGAGGAAGTCCCATGGGCCAGGGCCTTGATGGGCGTTGGCGATGGCCGTTACGACATCCTCATCAATACCTGGTACAACGACTCGCGCACGCAGCTTGGCGAGTTTTCCAAACCCTACCTGACCAACCGCATCCGCCTGCTCAGGCAGCAAGACAAGCCTTTGAACTACCGGCGATTGGCTGACCTCTACGCCTACTCCATCGCGGTGGTGCGCGACTATGCCTATTCGCACGCATTCGACAGCGACACCCAGCTGCGCAAGGTGGCGGTGCGCAACTTCTCGTCGGCAGTGCGCATGCTGGCGGCAGGGCGGGTCGACCTGACGGTGGAGGACGAGTTCGTTGCGCGCTACAACCTGCAGAACGAGTCCAAGGATGTGCGCGAGGCGGTGGCCTTCGTCGAGCCTGTCCTGAGCGAGAACGACCTGCACATCCTGGTCAGCCTCAAGAACCCCGAGCATCGGCTCATCATCGAGCGGTTCGACCAGGCCATTGCCGAGATGAAGGCCGATGGCAGCTATGCCCGCCTGTTGCGCCAGTACGGTTTCTGAAGTGCAGCGTCTTCGTGGGTGAGTCCCGGCGACCGGGACTGCCTGCAAAACGTCAGTCCGGCGGGTTTTCCTTGACCAGGTGCGCCGCCAGGGTGCGCAGTGGGCCGAGCTGACGGCAGATCAATGCCAGCTGTGTCTGCACCAGGCGCTGGTGCTCATCCAGCTCTTCGGGCATCTGTTCCAGGGCATCGGCCAGGGCCTCCTCGGTATCGCTGTGGATGGCCACCGGCAAACGCGCGGCCAGTCCGTTGGCGATTTCATCGAGGCTGTTGGCCAGGCTCTGGCCGGCACCGTCGATCAACTGCTCGTGGACCTCGGCCGGAAGCGCCGTGTCGCGGTGTGCACCCAGCCCGGAGAGGTAGCTGAGCAGGGTGTGCGAGAGCACCAGGAAGCGAAAGCCCACGTCGGCTTCCTTGCGAAAGTGCCCTGGCTCCATGAGCATGTTGGCCAGCGTGGTCGAGAGGGCCGCGTCGGCGTTGTGGGCATTGCGCCGGGCCAGGCGGTACGCCAGGTCGTCGCGCTTGCCCTGGGCGTACTGCTGCATGATCTGGCGCAGGTAGACGCTGGCGCAGGCGAGGGTATTGGCCAGTACCTTGTTCAACCGCCGCCCCTGCCAGTCGGGCAGGAACAGGAACACCGCCAGGATGGCGATCAGGCTGCCTACCAGGGTATCGAACAGGCGCGGCAAGAACAGGCCATAGCCATCGCCGATCTGGTTGAAGCAGAACAGCACCATCAAGGTGATCGCCGCCGTGGCCAAGGCATATCGGGTGGTGCGGTTGACGAAGAACACCACCCCGGCGAGCACCGCGAACATCGACTGGACGATCGGGCTCGGGAAAAGGTCGAACAAGGCCCAGCCCACGGTCAGGCCGACGGCCGTGCCCAGCACGCGCTGCACCAGCTTGCGGCGGGTTGCACCATAGTTGGGCTGGCAGACGAACAGGGTGGTCAGGATGATCCAGTAGCCCTGGGTCGGGTGGATCAGGTGCACCATTCCGTAGCCGACCGACAGCGCCAGGGACAGGCGCAGGGCATGGCGGAACAGCAGCGAGGTCGGCGTCAGCTGAGTGCGCAGGCGACTCCAGACATCCTTGAGATTGCGTGGCGAGCGGTCCAGCAGGCTGCTGTCACTGGCATCGGCCAGGCTGTCCGGATTGCTGGCGGCGCCCAGCAGGCGGTCCAGGGTCGCCAGGTTGCCGGCCAATGCCCGCAGAGAGCGCAGCAGGCCGCGCCAGGCCGGGTTGCTCTGGATGCGCAGGTGCTCGAGAGAGGCGTTGAGGTCTTCGAGGGCCTCGGCAAAACCGCTGCCGTAGACGAACGGCTGGCGCAGCCGGATCGAGTGGGACAGTTGCTGACAGGCCGAGCCTTGCTGGCGCAGCAGGCGCTGGCAGCGGAACATCACGTCGCTGTGGAAGAACGCCTCGGCCAGGGCGTTGTAGGGATAGTGTGAGGCGCTGACCCGTTCATGGATGTCCTGGGCCAGGAAGTACAGCTTCAGGTAGCGGCTGACCTTGGCGTTTGGTTGGCTGTTGCCGACCCGGTGCAGGATGATCTCCTTGGCCGCGTTCAGCGCCGCCACCACCTTGCCATTCTGCTGGGCCAGCTCCAGGCGCCGGGCCTCCAGGTCGAGGTTGCGGACCGGCTCGAACAGGCTGGCTTTGAGCTTGAGGTAGCGCCCGAGCTCCAAGAACAGCTTGGCCAGGCTTTGCTGCACCGGCTGGTTGGAGAACAGCGCCTGCCACAGCACCGACAGCAGCCCGTACCAGGCGGCGCCGGCCACCAGCAGCAGGGGCTCATGCCAGAAGTCGCTGACCTGCCCGCCGCGCTGGTCCACGCCGATCATGGTGTACACCGAGAGGATCAGGGTCGCCGAGGCGATGGCGCCGTAGCGCTCGCCCAAGGCGCCGAGCATGGTCAGGGCGAAGGCCGCCAGGGCCAGGGCGCCGGCGAAGATCCAGGGGTAGGGGAACAGCAGTTCCACCGACAGGGCCGCGATGGCGAAACACACCAGGGTTACGGCCAGGGCGCTCAGGCGACCCTGCCAGCCATCGTCGGTCTCGGCCAGGGCGCTGGCGATGATGCCGAGGAACAGCGGGATCAACAGGGCCATTTCGTCCTGGTACCAGCACAGCGCCATGCTGCCGGTGAGCGCGACCGTTACCCGGATGCTGTAGCTGAACTTGTCTTGGCCCCACAAGCGACGCAATGAATGGCGGAACGAGCTCGATGACATGATGGCCTGCGGCGGTGATCGAATGAGTACCTTTCAGGTGGTGCCCATGGGGCCTTCGTGCGGCCCTTTCACGACACAGGGTTTCGCGCTGTCCCGTGGGAGCGGCCTTGTGTGGCGAAAGGGCTGCGCGGCAGCCCCGGAATCTGCACCTTGGCACGGACCAGCAAGAAGCGTTCCGTGCTGCTGAAAGGATTCTACTCTACACGAACTGCGCCGCCGCGTTGGCCGAAGCCCAGGCCCACTGGAAATTGAACCCGCCCAAGTGGCCGGTGACGTCGAGCACTTCGCCGATGAAGTACAGCCCCGGGCTCTTGAGCGACTCCATGGTCTTGGACGACACCTCGCGGGTATCGACACCGCCGAGGGTCACTTCCGCGGTGCGGTAGCCCTCGGTGCCGGCCGGTACCAATTGCCAGGCCGACAGTTGGTCGGCCACCTGGGCCAGCTCGGCCGGGGTGTACTGCTTCATCGGCTTGGAGACGAACCACTGCTCGGCCAGCAAAGTGGCCAGCTTGCGGGTGAAGACCTCGCCCAGCAGGGTCTTGAGTTCACTGTTGGGGCGCTCGGCCTGCTGCTGTTGCAACCAGCTCAGGGCATCGCGGTCCGGCAGCAGGTTGATCTCGACGGTGTCGCCCGCTTCCCAGAACGAGGAGACCTGCAGGATCGCCGGGCCGCTCAGGCCGCGGTGGGTGAACAGCAGGTTTTCCCGGAAGCTGGTGCCGTTGCAGCTGGCGACGCAGTCCAGCGAGGTGCCGGAGAGTTCGGTGCACAGTGCCTTGAGCTGGGGTTCGGTGATGGTGAACGGCACCAGGCCCGCGCGGGTCGGCAGCAGCTGATGGCCGAACTGACGGGCGACCTGGTAGCCAAAGCCGGTGGCGCCCAAGGTCGGGATCGACAGGCCGCCGGTGGCGATCACCAGAGACTGGCAGGCGAACGGCCCGGCAGAGGTTTCCAGGCGATAGCCCTCGGCGGTCTTTTCGATCTGCTCGATGCGGGTGTTCATGCGGATCTGGGCGTCGGCCTCGTCGCATTCGGCGAGCAGCATGTCGAGGATGTCGCTGGACTTATTGTCGCAGAACAGCTGGCCGAGTTTCTTCTCGTGGTATGGCACGCCGTGCTTGCACACCAGCTCGATGAAGTCCCATTGGGTATAGCGGGCCAGTGCCGATTTGCAGAAGTGCGCGTTCTGCGAAAGGAAGTTGGCCGGCTCGGTGTACATGTTGGTGAAGTTGCAGCGACCGCCCCCGGACATGAGGATCTTCTTGCCCGGCTTGTTGGCGTGGTCGAGCAGCAGCACCCGGCGCCCGCGGCGGGCGGTGAGCTGGGCGCACATCAGGCCGGCGGCGCCGGCGCCGATGATGATCACGTCGGTGGAATGCACGGTGTAGACCTATCTGGATTCGTAATGGGAGCGCCGAACCTGTGGGAGCGGGCTTGCCCGCGAATAGGGCGGTGCCTGCACCATCGCATTCGCGGGTGAACCCGCTCCCACAGGAGTCGTGCAAATCTTTAGATGATGCGGACTTTCAGGGACCGGCCCTTGATCTTGCCGCTGTTCAGGCGCTGCATGGCCTGCTTGGCCACCGGCCGTTCCACCGCCACGAAGGCCTGGAAGTCGAAGATGGCGATCTTGCCCACCTGCTTGCCAGGGATGCCGGCGTCACCGGTCAGGGCACCGAGGATGTCGCCCGGGCGCAGCTTGTCCTTGCGGCCTGCGGCGATGCACAGGGTGGTCATGGCCGGCAGCAGGGGCTCGCCACCCTTGTGCTTGAGGCTGTCGAGCTGTTCCCAGCGCAGCGGGCGCTTCTGCAGGTCTTCGATGGCCTGGGCGCGGTGGCCCTCGGCAGGTGCGACCAGGCTGACGGCGACGCCTTTCTCGCCGGCGCGGCCGGTACGGCCTACGCGGTGCACGTGGATTTCCGCATCGCGGGCCAGCTCGACGTTGATCACCATGTCCAGGCCGTCGATGTCCAGGCCGCGGGCCGCCACGTCGGTGGCCACCAGCACCGAACTGCTGCGGTTGGCGAACATCGTCAGCACCTGGTCGCGGTCGCGTTGCTCCAGGTCGCCATGCAGGGCCTGGGCAACGATGCCCTTGGCGGTGAGGTGGGCGACCACGTCCTCGCATTGCTGCTTGGTGAAGCAGAACGCCACGCAGGACTGCGGACGGAAGTGGCCGAGCACGCGGGTGACGGCTTCCAGGCGCTGCTGCGGGTCGATCTCGATGAAGCGCTGCTCGATCTGGTTGTCGGCGTGCAGGCTCTCGACCTTGACCTGTTGCGGCTTGCGCATGAACTCGGCGGCCAGTTGCTCGATGCCGGCCGGGTAGGTGGCCGAGAACAGCAGGGTCTGGCGGCGCGAAGGGGTCTTGCCGATGATGCTGGCGATGGCATCGAAGAAGCCCATGTCGAGCATGCGGTCGGCTTCGTCCAGCACCAGGGTGTTGAGCCCGTCGAGCACCAGGGTGCCCTTGTCCAGGTGCTGCTGGATACGGCCCGGGGTGCCGACGATGATGTGCGCGCCATGTTCCAGGGAGGCGATCTGCGGGCCCAGCGAAACGCCGCCGCAAAGGGTGAGGATTTTGATGTTGTCCTCGGCGCGGGCCAGGCGTCGCAGCTCCTTGGCCACCTGGTCGGCAAGCTCGCGGGTCGGGCACAGCACCAGTGCCTGGCAGCCGAAGTAGCGCGGGTTGATCGGGTTGAGCAAGCCGATGCCGAAGGCGGCGGTCTTGCCGCTGCCGGTCTTGGCCTGGGCGATCAGGTCCTGGCCCTTGAGGATGACCGGCAGGCTCTGGGCCTGGATCGGGGTCATCGAGGTGTAGCCGAGGGCGTCCAGGTTGGCCAGCATGGCGGCGGACAGCGGCAGGGTGGCGAAGGCGGTGGAGTCGGTGGTCACGAGGCGGGCCTGCGTTGCGAAGCGAAAAATGCCGCACAGTCTACCAGCCTCGTGGCCATTCGCCCTACGACTCCATGTGCGCTTCCTGACGACGGGCACGCCTTCCGTCCGTGGGCGACAGTTGCAGGAAGATCGCCGCCGCCAACATGGCCATCAGGCCTATGGTCAGGAAGGTCAGCTGGAAGGCACCCAGGGTGGTTTCCACGCCCTCGGCGCTGCCCGCCGCGGTGAAGCCGCCGAGCAAGGCGCCGGCGCAGGCCACCCCCAGGCTCAGGGACAACTGCGCGACCACCGACAGCAGGCTGTTGCCGCTGCTGGCGCTGGCATCGTCCAGGTCGATCAGGGTGACGGTGTTCATGGCCGTGAACTGCATGGAGTTCACCGCGCCGAGCAGGGCCAGTTGCGCGAGCAGCAGGGGGTAGGGGGTGTCGCCATCCACCAGTCCGAGGCTGGCCAGCAGCAGGCCGAGCAGCAGGGTATTGCCGGTGAGGATGATGCGGTAGCCGAAGCGTTCGATCAGTGGTCGGGCAATGGACTTGGCAAGCATGGCCGCGGCGGCCAGGGGGATCATGCTCATGCCTGCTTCGGCGGGCGAATAGCCCAGCGCCACCTGTAGCAGCAGCGGCACGAGGAAAGGCAGGGCGCCGCTGCCCAGGCGGGCGAACAGGTTGCCCAGGATACCGATGGCGAAGGTGCGCACGCGAAACAGGTCGGGCGAAAACAGCGGCTGCGGGTCGCGCCCGGCCCGCAGCCAGTAGGCGGCCAGGCAGGCCATGCCGGCGAACAGCAGCAACATCACCCGCAGGTGCGGCAGGTGCAGCTCGCCCAGGCCCTCCATGGCGATGGTGATCAGCACCATCGCGGCGCCGAACAGGATGAACCCTGGGCCGTCGAAGGTGGTGCGCTCGGCGCCGCGCAGGTCAGGGATGAACTTCCATACGGCGTAGCAGCCCAGGGCACCCACCGGCAGGTTGATCAGGAAGATCCAGTGCCAGCTCAGGATTTCCACCAGCCAGCCGCCGAGCGTCGGCCCCAGCAGTGGCCCGAGCAGGCCGGGAATGGTGACGAAACTCATGATCCGCACCAGTTCCGAGCGCGGGTAGGCGCGCAGCACCACCAATCGCCCGACCGGCAGCATCAGCGCACCGCCCAGGCCCTGGATGACCCGGGCGAGAATCAGGAAGCCCAGGCTGTTGGCCATGGCGCAAAGCACCGAACCCAGGCTGAACAGCATGATGGCGCTGAAGAAGATCCGCTTGGTGCCGAAGCGGTCGGCGATCCAGCCCGAGGCGGGGATCAGCAGGGCGACGGTGAGCATGTAGGCGATGATCACACCCTGCATGCGCAGCGGGTCCTCGGCCAGGGAGCGGGCCATGGCCGGCAGCGCGGTGTTGAGGATGGTGCCGTCCAGGGACTGCATGAAGAAGGCTATGGCCACCACCCAGGGAATCCAGCGGGCGGTGACAGGGTCCAGCGGGGCGCGTTCGGGCATGAATACCTCAATCTGGCTGTGTCGCCTGTTCCGGCCCTTTCGCGGGCATGTCCGCGAACGGGCCGGACCTGCGTGCTACAACGTAAGTGTCAGGGCTTTGACCAGCGCCCCTGGCAAATGGCTCGACCCGGTACTGCGCTGGCCATAGGTGCTGGTCGACAGGATCAGCTCCCGCTCGCTTGTCAGGTCTTCCAGCTGGCTGCCCAGCAAGCTGTACAGGCTGTCGTCGAAGCGCATGGTGCCGACCGGCGCCTGGATGCGGCCGTCCTCCACCCAGAAGGTGGCGAAGCGGGTCAGGCCGGTCATGCGGGCGGCGGGCAGGTCCGAGTAGTTCAGGTACCAGAGATTGCTGATGTACAAGCCGGTGCCGAGCCTTTCGAGGATCTGCGTCGAAGGCAAATGTCCTGCCGCCAGGCTGAGCGCGCAAGGCGACTCATGGCTGTCGGCGCCGTTGGCCTGCAACTCGAACTCTGCGGCGCTGCGCGCGCTGACCAGCCGCGCTTGCGCACGGCCTTCATGGATCAGGCGCAAATCCCGCCGCGGCGAGCCCTCGTCGGAGAATGGCGGGCTGAGCGAGCCGCTGACCTGTTCGTCGAAGCTGACCAGCGGGCTCAGGCTGGCATCGCCGTTGTACAGGCGTTGCAGCGAACTGTTGCCCGTGGCCAGGGCCTGGGCGGAAAAACCGCCCCAGCAGAGCATGCCGGCGATCTCGTCCATGGCCGCCGGGGCCAGGTAGGCACGGTAGCTGCCGGGCTTGAGGGTGATGGCCGGACGACCGAGGAAGTCCAGTTGCTCGCGCGCCTGGCGCAGGCGTGCCACCAAGGCATCGGCGTCCCAGGTCTGGCCGGCATAGTTGGCTTTTACCGCCTGACCGTTGGCGTGGAACAGGCTCCAGTCGAAGTTGAAGCTGTTGGCCTGGTGCCAGCCAAACGCGCCGAAGGAGCTGGCGAAGCCCCGACAGATTGGGCCTGCCGCGTAGATACCGACCAGGTCCAGGTCACCGGCTTCGCGCTCGATCAGGCTCAGCGCCTCGGCACAGTCGGGCAGCGGCTGCGCTTGCAGGTCGTGGCTTTGCCAGGGGCTTTCGTCCAGGCGCAGGTATGGGTCGACAGGCAGCAGTGGCAGGGTCTGGCGCAACTGGGCAAGGGCGTCGTGCAGGCGCTGGCGGTCGAGCTGCGGGTCATTGCCCAGGGTGAAGTGCTGCTCGGCCTGGCGCCCGTCGCGGATCAGGCGCAAGTGCGCGCTGGCCTGGGTGACTTCGCCGGCCTGACGCACGCGGGCATGGTTGAAACGGATGAACTGCGAGTGCTCGGCGCTGTAGCCGAGGGTGAATTGTTCGTCGGCCTGGCGCGCGTCGCGCAGGGCACCTGCCAGGTCCTCGAAACGTTGCTGCGGCGTGGCGCTCATCAGGCGTCTCCTCCGAATACGTCGATCTGGCGGAACACGCAGGCCGGCGAGGCATGACCGACCCGCACCACCTGGTTGGGCTCACCCTTGCCGCAGTTGGGCGTACCGAGCACCTGGAAGGTGCTGCGATCGCCGACAGCGGCAAGATTGCCCCAGAACTGCGCGGAGATACCGCGGTAGTTGGGGTTCTTCACCACGCCCTTGAGCTCGCCGTTTTCGATCAGCTGGCCCCATTCGCAGCCGAACTGGAACTTGTTGCGTGCGTCGTCGATGGACCACGAGCGGTTGGTGCGCATGAGGATGCCCTGCTCGATGCCGCCGATCAGTTGCGCCAGCGACTGGTCGCCCGGCTCGATGTTGAGGTTGGCCATGCGGTCTATCGGGGCGCGGTTCCAGCCACAGGCCCGGCTGTTGGCCACCCCGTCCAGGCCCGAGCGGTATTGCGACAGGGCGCCGCCCAGCGGACGCAGCAGCAAGCCGTCGCGGATCAGGAACTGCTTGCTCGCCGGGGTGCCGTCGTCATCGAAGCTGTAGCTGGCCAGCTCTTCGCCGAGGGTCGGGTCGAAGGTCACGTTGAGCAGCCTGGAGCCGTATTGCAGGTGGCCGAAGTCGCTCGCCTTGACGAAGCTGGTGCCGGCGTAGTTGCGCTCGTCACCCAGGATACGGTCCATCTCCAGCGGGTGGCCGATGGACTCGTGGATCTGCAGCATCATCTGGTCGGGCATCAGCAGCAGGTCGCGCGGGCCGCTGGGGGTATTGGGCGCGAGCAGCAGTTGAAGGGTTTCGTCGGCGATGCGCCGGGCCGCGCCGACCAGGCCGCAGCGCTCGATGACTTCGAAGCCGCCTTGCTGGCCGAAGTTCTCCCGGCCGAGGCTGCGGCTCTGGCTGTCCTGGCCGTCGCTGGCGGTCACACCCAGGCCCGGGAACAGAAAGCGCTGGGCATGGCGCAGCTCGGCCCCGGCGGAGTTCAGGTAGGTCTGCTCGACCAGGCTGATGCCCAGGCTCGCCTGCCAGTCCACCAGGCGGCTGTCCTTGGGCACGCTGGCCGATTCGGTGGCGAGCAATTCGAGGCAATCAGCGAGGCTGGGCAGGGGCTGGTCGAAGTTGGGTGAGAGATGGTCGTGCCGCCCGCTTGGCGCTGGTTGGCCGCTCAGGTCGAGCAGGCTGTGGGCAGCGATGGTGCGGGCCAGGGCCTCGGCCCGTTCCAGCGCACGTTGCAGGCCGGCCTGGGACAGGTCGGCGGTGGCGGCATAGGCCTCCACACCCTTGACGCGCGCGGTGAGCATGGCGCCCTCGTCCTGGCTGAAGAACGGCGGCTCGACCACATTGCGGCGCACCGACAAACTCTGGTGCGACTGCTTCACATGACGCAGGGAAAACAACTCGGCCGAACTGCGCAGCGCGGCAAAACGCTGGCGCAGCAGGGCGCTGGAATCGAACATGCGGGAACCTCCGGTACGCGGTGGCTCCCCTCAGAACCACCCCTTGGGTAATGCCGAGTCATTATGGCAGCAATAGTGAAGGCGTATGGCGTATCGGTAGGCTGTCAAGGTTGGGCTGCTGCACAGGCGTGCATCGCTGCGCCACGTTCTACATGGAGACAGGTCCAGGAAATCGCCTACTTTGCTTTAGGGGAGCGTTGATACATCGATCATTCGATTTCGGTAAACATTGCCGTTTTCATTAGGAAATTGCGCGATGGAGCGGTTGTCTTGCTGGAGTGATGTCCGGAAAGAGGAGGTGGGAGTGAGCGGGGGGTGCCGGGGATAAAACTCAAGCGCCTGCCTGTTCACGTGCCGCGTCGCGGATGATAGCCACAGCCAAAAAAAGGAGAGCCGAAGCTCTCCTTTTTCATTCACCGCTGTGGATCAACCGATGGTCATCAGGCTGGCGTTGCCGCCCGCCGCTGCGGTGTTGACGCTCACCGCGCGCTCGATCACCAGGCGCTCCAGGGCGATCTGGTGGTCGCCGCTCGACAGGCCATGGACACCGACGATGGCGCCGGCACGCTTGGCCACCTGCTCGCAGACGCCGCGCAGCTGGTCGGAGTCGCCGTGGTGGATGACGGCGTCGAAGGCGACGTCGTCCTTCTGCCAATCCGCCACCAGCTTGACCTTAGCTTGCAGCTCTTTCGGCAGGCGGGCGCGCAGGCTCTTGGCGGGCTCTGCGTCGACCCACACCGCCGAGCTGCCCACGGCCAGGACGGCCGCCAGTTGGGCCAGCAGGTCGGCGTCGTTGTCGGCCAGGCACAGTACATGCTCACGTGGCAACACGGTGTAGGTGTTGCGCTCGCCGGTCGGGCCCGGCAACACGCGGCTGATACCGCTCTGGGATTGGCCGGCGAACTGGTCGCACAGGCTGGCCAGCTCACCCAGCTGGCTGCTGGCTGCCCACGTCTTGAGGGTGTGCAGCGGCTTGATCAGCTGGTCGCGCAGGACAGTATCGACCTTGCCTTCGCCGTCGACGCGCTGGAAGTGGCGGGCGATGGCATCGGCCGGGCGGGTCGACAGCAGGCGGTACAGGTAGAGCGGGCCGCCTGCTTTCGGGCCGGTGCCGGACAGGCCTTCACCACCGAACGGCTGTACACCGACCACGGCGCCGACGATGTTGCGGTTGACGTACATGTTGCCGGCGTTGACGTTGTCCACCACCTTGGCGATGGTTTCGTCGATGCGGGTATGCACGCCCAGGGTCAGGCCGTAGCCGGAGGCGTTGATCTGCTCGATCAGTTGGTCGAGGTCCTTGCGGTTGTAGCGCACCACGTGCAGGACCGGGCCGAAGATCTCGCGCTTGAGTTCGTCGAAGCTCTCCAGCTCGATCAGGGTCGGCATCACGAAGGTGCCACGCTTGATTTCCTCGCCTTCGGCGATGGCGACCTGGTAGACCGTACGGCCTTTGTCGCGCATGCCCTGGATGTGCTTCTCGATGCCAGCCTTGGCTTCGGCGTCGATCACCGGGCCGATGTCCACGGACAGGCGTTCCGGGTTGCCCAGGCGGCTCTCGGCCATGGCGCCCTTGAGCATTTCGATCACGCGGTCGGCCGAGTCTTCCTGCAGGCACAGCACGCGCAGGGCCGAGCAGCGCTGGCCGGCGCTGTCGAACGCGGAGGAAACCACGTCGATCACCACCTGCTCGGTCAGGGCCGAGGAGTCGACGATCATGGCGTTCTGGCCACCTGTTTCGGCAATCAGCGGGATCGGACGGCCCTGGTTGTCCAGGCGACCGGCGATGTTGCGTTGCAGCAGGCGGGCGACTTCGGTGGAGCCGGTGAACATCACGCCCTTGACGCGCTCGTCACCGACCAGGCCGGCACCGACGGTCTCGCCGCGGCCTGGCAGCAGCTGCAGCACGCCTTCGGGGATGCCGGCTTCCAGCAGCAGGCGCACGGCCTGGGCGGCGACCAGCGGGGTCTGTTCGGCGGGCTTGGCCAGGACAGGGTTGCCGGCAGCCAGGGCTGCGGCCACCTGGCCGGAGAAAATCGCCAGCGGGAAGTTCCACGGACTGATGCACACCACCGGACCCAGTGGGCGGCAGCTGTCATTGCTGAAGTCGTTGCGTGCCTGCACCGCGTAGTAGCGCAGGAAGTCCACCGCCTCGCGCACTTCGGCGATGGCGTTGGCGTAGGTCTTGCCGGCTTCGCGCACCAGCAGGCCCATCAGTGGCTGGATATCGGCTTCCATCAGGTCGGCGGCGCGTTCGAGGATCGCGGCGCGTTCGGCTGGCGGGGTGGCCTGCCAGATCGGGGCGGCGTTGAGCGCGCACTGGATGGCGTTGTCGACGTCGGCGACGGTGGCTTCCTGCACGTGGCCGACGACATCGCGGTGGTCGGCCGGGTTGAGCACCAGCGCGGCCGGCTGCTCGCTGGCGGCGCAAGCCAGCAGCGGAGCGGCTTTCCAGTCGTTGTGGGCGGTGGCCAGCAGCGCGCATGACAGCGACGCCAGGCGGTGTTCGTTGGCCATGTCGATGCCGGCCGAGTTGGCCCGCTCGCTGCCATACAGTTCGCGCGGCATCGGGATGCGCGGATGCGGCAGGCCGATGCTACCTTCCTGGGCGCCCATGCGTTCGATGCTGGCGACCGGATCGGCGACCAGTTCCTGGATGGAGATCGAGTGGTCGGCGATGCGGTTGACGAACGAGGTGTTGGCGCCGTTTTCCAGCAGGCGACGAACCAGGTAGGCCAGCAGGGTCTCATGGGTGCCGACCGGAGCGTACACGCGGCACGGACGGTTCAGCTTGCCTTCGGAGATCTTGCCCACCACTTGTTCGTACAGGGGTTCGCCCATGCCGTGCAGGCACTGGAACTCATACTGGCCCGGGTAGTAGTTCTGACCGGCGATCTGGTAGATGGCCGACAGGGTGTGGGCGTTGTGGGTGGCGAACTGCGGGTAGATGGCTTCCGGGACCGACAGCAGCTTGCGGGCGCAGGCGATGTAGGACACGTCGGTGTACACCTTGCGGGTGTAGACCGGATAGCCCTCCAGGCCTTCGACCTGGGCACGCTTGATCTCGCTGTCCCAGTAGGCACCCTTGACCAGGCGGATCATCAGGCGGTGACGGCTGCGCTTGGCCAGATCGATGACGTAGTCGATCACGTACGGGCAGCGCTTCTGGTAGGCCTGGATGACGAAACCGATGCCGTTCCAGCCGGACAGCGACGGCTCGAAGCACAGGCGCTCGAGCAGGTCCAGGGACAGCTCCAGGCGGTCGGCTTCCTCGGCGTCGATGTTCAGGCCGATGTCGTACTGCTTGGCCAGTTGGGTCAGCGACAGCAGGCGCGGGTACAGCTCTTCCATCACGCGCTCGTACTGGGCGCGGCTGTAGCGCGGGTGCAGGGCGGAGAGCTTGATGGAGATGCCCGGGCCTTCATAGATGCCGCGGCCGTGGGACGCTTTGCCGATCGAGTGGATCGCCTGCTCGTAGGAGGCCAGGTACTTCTGGGCGTCGTGCTCGGTCAGGGCGGCTTCGCCGAGCATGTCGTAGGAGTAGCGGAAGCCCTTGGCTTCGAACTTGCTGGCGTTGGCCAGGGCTTCGGCGATGGTTTCGCCGGTGACGAACTGCTCGCCCATCAGGCGCATGGCCATGTCGACGCCCTTGCGGATCATCGGCTCGCCGCTCTTGCCGATGATGCGGGTAAGCGAGGAGGTCAGGCCGGATTCGTTGTGGGTGGACACCAGCTTGCCGGTCAGCAGCAGGCCCCAGGTGGCGGCGTTGACGAACAACGAGGGGCTGTTGCCCAGGTGCGGCTGCCAGTTGCCGGTGCTGATCTTGTCGCGGATCAGGGCGTCGCGGGTGCCTTTGTCGGGGATGCGCAGCAGGGCTTCGGCCAGGCACATCAATGCCACGCCTTCCTGGGAGGACAGGGAGAACTCCTGCAGCAGGCCCTGGACGATACCGGCGCGACCGCTGGCGCTCTTCTGGTTGCGCAGTTTCTCGGCAATGCCGGCGGCCAGCTTGTTGGTGGCGTCGGCCTGCTCGGTCGACAGGCGGGCCTGTTCCAGCAGCATCGGCACCACCTCAGGCTCGGGGCGACGGTAGGCGGCGGTGATGGCCGAGCGCAGCACCGACTGCGGCAGGATGCTTTCGGCGAACTCGAGGAAGCACTGGTGGCTGTGGTCGGGCTGGACGTCGCCGGCATCGTCGCTGAGGCTGGCGGCATGGCCGTTGAGTTCGTTCAGGGTGGCGCCACCCTCGAGCTTCTCCAGGTAGTTGAAGATCGCTTGCTTGATCAACCAGTGCGGCGTGCGGTCGATGGACTGCGCAGCTGCTTTGAGTCGCTCGCGGGTAGGGTCGTCGAGTTTGACCCCAAGGGTGGTCGTCGCCATTTCTTATCCTCGTTATTGCCACGGATGTGGCCTAAGCTGGCAGCAAGATTAGCTGTAGGACAATCCGGGTGCAACCGGGTGCAACCCGTTTTTTGTGTGAGGCGGGTGCAACTCGTCCGATGGTTTTTCGGAGGGTGTGAAAATGCATGTTTTTGGTGCTTTTTCTTCTGAAAAGCGCTTTGAATGCAACAAAAAGGCGCAAAAAGCGGGACGTTTCTGAAAATGCAGGCCTGGGTGCAACTTGCAAGTGAAAAATGGTTGCACCTTGTTCATGTTGTTGCATAGGATGCGCCGCCTAGGTGCAACCGCCTTGCCGGCGGTCGCAAGACATAAAAACAACGCCAGGGCACAACCATGGGCAATCCACTCACGATCACGTTCGTGATCTACATTGCGGCAATGGTGCTGATCGGCTTCGCCGCCTATCGCTCCACCAAGAACCTCTCCGACTACATCCTTGGCGGCCGTAGCCTCGGCAGCGTGGTCACCGCGCTTTCCGCCGGCGCCTCCGACATGAGCGGCTGGCTGCTGATGGGCCTGCCGGGCGCCATCTACTTCGCAGGTCTCTCCGAAGCCTGGATCGCCATCGGCCTCACCGTCGGCGCCTACCTCAACTGGCTGTTCGTCGCCGGCCGCCTGCGCGTGCAGACCGAGCACAATGGCGACGCCCTGACGCTGCCCGACTACTTCTCCAGCCGCTTCGAAGATCACAGTGGCCTGCTGCGGGTGATCTCGGCCATCGTCATCCTGGTGTTCTTCACCATCTACTGCGCCTCCGGCATCGTCGCCGGCGCCCGCCTGTTCGAAAGCACCTTCGGCATGCCATACGAAACCGCCCTGTGGGCCGGCGCGGCAGCCACCATCGCCTACACCTTCGTCGGTGGCTTCCTGGCGGTGAGCTGGACCGACACCGTGCAGGCCTCGCTGATGATCTTCGCCCTGATCCTCACCCCGATCATCGTGCTGATCTCCACCGGCGGCTTCGACACCACATTCCTGGCCATCGAGGCGCAGAACCCGGCCAACTTCGACATGTTCCGCGGCGCTACCTTCATCGGCATCATCTCGCTGATGGGCTGGGGCCTGGGCTATTTCGGCCAGCCGCACATCCTGGCGCGCTTCATGGCCGCCGACTCGGTCAAGTCGATCGCCAAGGCCCGTCGCATCTCCATGACCTGGATGATCCTGTGCCTGGCCGGTACCTGCGCCGTCGGCTTCTTCGGCATTGCCTATTTCTCGGCTCACCCCGAGATGGCCGGTCCGGTCACCGAGAACCACGAGCGCGTGTTCATCGAGCTGGCCAAGATCCTGTTCAACCCATGGATCGCGGGCGTCCTGCTGTCGGCCATCCTGGCGGCGGTGATGAGCACCCTGAGCTGCCAGTTGCTGGTCTGCTCCAGCGCCCTGACCGAAGACTTCTACAAATCCTTCCTGCGCAAGAACGCCTCCCAGCGCGAGCTGGTCTGGGTCGGTCGCCTGATGGTGCTGGCCGTGGCCCTGATCGCCATCGCCATGGCCGCCAATCCGGAAAACCGCGTGCTGGGCCTGGTGGCATACGCCTGGGCCGGTTTCGGTGCCGCCTTCGGTCCGGTCGTGCTGATCTCCGTATTGTGGAAGGGCATGACCCGCAACGGTGCCCTGGCCGGTATCGTGATCGGCGCCCTGACCGTGATCCTGTGGAAGAACTACGTCGGCCTGGGCCTGTACGAAATCATCCCGGGCTTCCTGTTCGCCAGCATCGCCATCTTCGTGGTGAGCAAGCTGGGTGCTCCGAGCGGCAGCATGGTTTCGCGTTTCGAAACGGCTGATGCGGCGTATCACGCTGACAAGTAATACCAGCTGATTCGGTTGTTGGCTTCTTCGCGGGCAAGCCCGCTCCCACGCGGATTGCGACGGTCTTCGAGACCTGCGCAATCCCTGTGGGGGCGGGCTTGTCCGCGATGGAGTGCGCCGATCGACAGCCAGGCCTGACTCCGCCTGCCTGACGAGGTAAACTTGCCGCCCCCGCAGGAGTTGCCATGAATTATCGTCACGCCTTCCACGCCGGCAACCACGCCGACGTCCTCAAGCACATCGTGCTGACCCGCCTCATCGCCCTGATGTCGCGCAAGGAGCAGCCGTTCGCCTATATCGACACCCATGCCGGCCTCGGCCTGTACGACCTGCAGGGCGACCAGGCGACCCGCACCGGTGAGTACCTCGAAGGTGTCGCCCGGCTGTGGGGGCGTGACGACCTGCCGGCCGTCACGGCCGACTACCTGCGCGTCATCAAGCGCCTGAATCCGGACGGCGAGCTGCGCTACTACCCCGGCTCTCCTGAGTTGGCGCGGCGCTTGATGCGCCAGCAGGATCGGGCGCTGCTCAACGAGAAGCACCCCGAGGACGGGCCGCTGCTCAAGGACAACATGAAGAAGGACCCGCGGGTGATCGTGCACCTGGGCGAGGGTTGGCATGTGCCTCGGGCATTGCTGCCGGTCCAGGAAAAGCGCGCGGTGATGTTGATCGATCCGCCTTTCGAGCAGGCCGACGAACTCAAGCGCTGCACCATGGCGATGAAAGAGGCGATCGGCCGCATGCGTCAGACCGTCGCGGCGATCTGGTACCCGATCAAGGACCAGCGCTCGCTGACCCGCTTCTATCAGGACCTGACCAGCACAGGGGCGCCCAAGCTGCTGCGCGTCGAGCTGTACGTCCATCACCAGGACAGCCCCCAGGGCCTCAACGGCTCGGGCCTGGCCATCGCCAACCCGCCGTGGGGCCTGGAGGAAGAGCTGCGCGAGCTGTTGCCGTGGCTGGCCCGGGAGTTGGCGCAGACCGACGGGAGCTTCAGGATGGACTGGCTGATCGCTGAATAGGTCGGTCACCACAACTCCCGGGCAAGGACGCGGCGAACCCGAGTCTGGGGGGCGGTGTGTCCCCATCGTTTGCGTTATAATTCCGCCCTTTAGCCGCCATCCGCCTGCAAGGCCGATGGCGCATCCCTACCGAAACAAGAGGCTAGACCCTTGGCATTGACGATTCTTGGCCTGTCCGGCGCCCTTAGCCATGACCCTTCCGCGGCCCTGTACATCGACGGCAAACTGATTGCCGCCGCCGAAGAAGAGCGCTTCGTGCGTGACAAGCATGCGAAGAACCGCATGCCCTACGAGTCGGCGAAGTTCTGCCTGGAGCAGGCCGGCATAAAGCCGTCCGACGTCGACGTGGTGGCCATTCCGTTCGCCCCCATCAGCCTGTTCGGCAAGGCACGTTGGCACTATGCCAAGCGGTACTGGTACGCCCCGGACCGCGCGCTCGACGCGATCCTGATGGGCAATCGTCGCTACAAGCGCTACCGCAAGAAGATCGTCTGGTGCCTGGAGCAACTGGGCTTCGATCCGAAGAAGATCAAGATCGAGCCGGTCGAGCACCACCTGGCCCATGCCTCCAGCGCCTATCATTGCTCGGGCTTCAAGGAGAAGACCGCGATCCTGGGTATCGACGGCAAGGGCGAGTACGCCACCACCTTCTTCGGCTATGGCGAGAACGGCAAGATCCACAAGATCAAGGAGTTCTACGATCCGGACTCCCTGGGTGGGCTGTATGGCGCGATCACCGAATTCCTCGGTTTCGAGATGCTCGACGGCGAGTTCAAGGTCATGGGCATGGCGCCGTACGGCGACGCCAGCAAGTATGATTTCTCCCGCCTGGCCAGCTTCGAGAATGGCGAGCTGGTGATCAACACCGAGTATGCCAACGTCATCGGCCTGCGCCGCTATAAAGAGAAGGGCAAGGGCTTCTACTTCTCGCCCAAGCTGATCGAGTGGCTGGGACCCAAGCGTGAAGGCGACATCGCTGACGAGCCGTACATCCACTATGCCGCGAGCATGCAGGCGCTGTTCGAGAAGCTTGCCCTGCAGATGATCGACCACTACCTGGGTGACATCCTCAAGCAAGGTGGCAAGCTGGCCTTCGCTGGCGGCTGCGCGCTGAACGTCAAGCTCAACCAGAAGATCATCGCCCGGCCGGACGTCAAGGAGCTGTTCGTCCAGCCGGCCTCCGGCGATGCCGGTACCGCTGTCGGTGCTGCGGCCTATGTTTCCCACGCCCGTGGCGTGCCGGTCGAGAAGATGGAGCACGTCTACCTCGGGCCGTCGTACTCCAATGAAGATGTGATCGCGGCCTGTGCCCGTCACCCCAATGCACCGAAATGGCGCAAGATCGACGACATGCCGCAGCGCATCGCCAAGATCATGGTCGACGGCAACCCTGTGGCCTGGTTCCAGGGCCGCATGGAGTTCGGTCCGCGTGCCCTGGGTGGTCGTTCGATCATCGGCTGCCCGAGCGTGCCGGGCGTGGCCGACCGGATCAACGAGCAGATCAAGTTCCGCGAGCGCTGGAGACCTTTCTGCCCGTCGATGCTCGACACTGTCGGTCCGCAGATGATCAAGGTCGACCATCCGGCGCCATTCATGACCTTCACCTTCGAGGTCGCCGAAGAATGGAAAACCCGCGTGCCTGAGGTCGTCCACGAGGACGGTACCTCCCGCGCCCAGGTGCTCAAGCGTGAGTACAACCCGCGTTACTACGACATGATGAAGGCCCTCGAGGACCTGACCGGCAACGGTGTGTCGCTGAACACCTCGCTCAACCGCCGTGGCGAACCCATGATCTGCTCGCCGACCGATGCCCTGAACATGTTCTTCGGCTCGGACCTGCAGTACCTGATCATGGAGGACATCCTGGTGGTCAAGGACGGTGCGGCACCTTATGACCAACCGCTCTGAACGGCACGTCCTGCAGTTCTGCCACGGCTATGACGGGCCGTTCCTCGACTGTGCCCGTCAATATGCCAGCCTGTTCCAAGGCAGTGGCTACAAGGTCACCACGGTCTTCCTCACCGGCAAGGCCGATCCGCAGGTCGCGGCCGGCTGCGCTTCGGATGAGGTCTTGTTCCTGGAGTTCAGTTCCAAGGCCGTGCGCGGCCTGAAGCTGGGGGCAATCGCCGCGCTGCGCAAGATCGCCGCGGCGCGTGAGTTCAGTTTCTGCATCGCCCATCGCTTCAAGCCGATCTACGTGGCGCTGCTGGGCACCGGCCTGCCGGTGATCGGTGTGCACCACGCTTTCGGTGATTACCAGCGTCGCGGGCGGCGCCTGTTCGCCAACCTGTTCCGCAAGCGCCTGAGCCTGCTCGGCGTTTCCGACGCGGTGCGCGATGACATGCGCCGTTGCCTTGCGCAGTGGCCGGTCGAGCGTATCCAGACCTTGTACAACCGCATCGATGTCGAAGGCCTGCAGGCTAGCCTGGTTCCGCGTGAAGAGGCGCGCCGGGCCCTGGGTCTCGATCCGCGGGCGTGGATCGTCGGCAACGTCGGTCGCCTGCACCCCGACAAGGACCAGGCCACCTTGCTGCGTGGTTTTGCCGAGGCGCTGCCGGGCCTGCCGACTGACGCGCGCCTGGTGATCCTGGGTGAGGGTCGCCTGGAGGCCAGGCTCAAGGCGCAAGCGGCGGAGCTCGGCATTGCCGGGCAGGTCGATTTTCTGGGCCAGGTGCCCAATGCCCGCCGCTATTTCCGGGCGTTCGACGTGTTCGCCTTGAGCTCCGATCATGAGCCGTTCGGCATGGTCCTGCTGGAGGCGATGGTCGCGGGTGTGCCGCTGTTGGCCACGGCCTGTGGCGGAGCCCTCGAGGTCGTCGAAGGCGTGGGGGTGCTGTTCCCGTTGGGTGACGCCGGGCAACTGGCCCAAGGCCTCGAGCACATGGCCGGACTGGACGGAGCGCAGCGCCAGGTGTGCGCCGAGCATATGCTGCAGCGGTTGCGCGAGCGGTTTTGCGACCAGGCCGTGCGCGACGCTTTCTGGGCCTTGCCGCAGGTGCGTGCCTTGGTGGCGGAGGCGTGATGTTCAATCATATCCGGGCCTGGCGTGAGCGTGGTTGGTCCGTCATTGACGGGCCGGTCTACGCCGATGCCTGGCAGCGTTACGGTGGCAGTGTCGCCACCCACCCGCAAGTGGTCGAGCAACTGGCCGACCTGGCGCAGATCCCCGTGCGTTATCTGGGCTGGCACCACAATGGCGAACTGAAGGCCGCCATTCCTGCCTGGGGGCGCCACCTGGCATTGTCCAAGGATGTACTCAAGCGTCACGGCAAGAAAGGCCTGTTCGACCTGGGCAACGCAGAAATCATCCTGCCCGCGGCCAGCGATGCCGGCGCGCCACTGCGTCATGCGGCGCGCTACCTCTCCGAACTGAACCAGGGGCGGTTCAGCGGGCTCCAGGCACAAACCGAGCAACTGGCCATGGCTCGCCCTCACGAAGACTTGTCGAAGAAGTTTCGCTACAACCAGCGTCGCGAGTTGCGCCTGCTGGAGGAAGCGGGCGGGGTGGTGCGGCCGATCAGCGACTTCGGTGCTGCCGAGATCGCTGCCATGTACTGTGACCTGTTCCAGCGTCGCTGGGGCTTCCCGGCGACGGGCGCGACACGGATGGCCGAGGTGCTGGAGCGCCTGCGCGAGCTGCTGATCGGCTCGGTGCTGCTGCTCGAGGGTGCGCCTATCGCGATCCAGCTGGTGTATCGGGTCGAGGCGCCGGAGTGGATCAGCGTCGAATACGTCAACGGTGGCGTCGACCCTCAGACCAAGGCCTTCAGTCCTGGCAGCGTCCTGAGCTTCCTCAACACCCAGGCCGCCTGGGAAGATGCCCGGGCGCGTAACAAGCCGTTGCGGTTCTCCTTCGGTCGCGCTGATCGCGAGTACAAGGACCGCTGGTGCAACCCCGTGCCGGTGTTCCAGTCGTGAGCCGCAAGCAGCAGTTGCTCAAGCGCCATCGGCGCAACAAACGCCTGGGTTTGCTGGCGGGCCTGCTGGTGCTGGTTGCCATCGGGGGCCTCAGCTGGTGGTGGCTGCCGCTGTTGCTGCTGCCGCTGCTGTGGGTGGCGCACGAGGCCTGGTTCGCCGACCACCTGTTCTATTCGCCGTCCGAAGACTATGCCTACCGGTTTGGCGAGCAGGCCCGCGAGGTCGCTGCGAGCCTTCGCGATGGGCAGCTACAGGTCGGCACACCGTTGGCAGGCGATGAAACGCTGATCCTCGAAGTGCGCGTCAAAGCCAGCGTGCTGGGTCGCTTTCTCGACCCTCGGATCTTGCTGCAGGGCGAGGCCCTGCATGACTGCCAGACCTTCGAGCGCGGCGTCAATGGTGTGCGCTTCTTGAACCTGACCGGCTTTGCCGCACCGTTGATGGCGGGTGCCTTGCGCCTGCGTGGCCGGCACTGTCGGCTGGTCGGTGAGCCACGCCTGTGGATCTCCCCGGCGATCGAGCTGCAAAAGCGTCGTGTCATGGTCATCGCCCCTCATGCCGATGACGCCGAGCTTGCGGCCTACGGGCTCTACAGTCAGGCTGAAGAGGCTTGGGTGGTCACCTTGACCGCAGGCGAGATCGAGGCGGAACACTACCAGGGTATGGGGCTGTCCCGGCCCGAGGCGTCGCGCCTGAAAGGCCGTCTGCGTGCCTGGGACAGCATTGCGGTGCCGCGTTGGGCCGGAGTGCCGGAGTCGCGCTGCGTGCAACTGGGTTACTTCTGCCTGCAACTGCCGGCGATGCAGGCGGCGCCGGAGCAGCCGATGGGCTCGCGCGAGGCCGACATGGCCGATACCCGCCCGTTCCGCCGTTTCAACGCCTTCATCCTGCCAGGCGATGCCGATGGCGCGCCGACCTGGAACAACCTGCTGGCCGATCTGCGCGCGGTGCTGGAGCGGGCCCGGCCCCAGGTGTTGGTGATGCCGCATCCACAGCTTGACCCGCACCCCGACCACATCTGCGCCCAGGCAGCGGTGCTCGAAGCCCTTGAGGGCCTCGACTGGCAGCCCGAGACGCTGTTGTGTTACGCCAACCACTTGCACGACAACGACCGATGGCCGATGGGCGACAGCGGGGATGGCGTCGCCTTGCCACCGCAATTGAGTGCCGACCAGGCGTGGGCGCCGTGCAGCCAGGTGCTTGATCTGGCCGTCCAGCGTGACAAGGCCATGGCCCTTGGCATGATGCACGACCTTCAGCCGCCAGCGCCGTTCAAGCGTCGCTTGCGCCGTGTCCTGCAGCACTGGCTGGCCGGACGCAAGCCATCGCCTTATGGCGAGAACGAATTCTTCCGCAAGGCGGTACGCCGCCATGAGCTGTTCTGGCGTCGCCCGTTTGAGCGCGACGAATGATTGAAGGCGCAGAGGCCCAAGCAAAGCAATGAAAGTCCTATTTCTGGTGCAGAAGGAGCAACGGGCGATTCTCGACCGCCTGTACGATGGTGTGGCCGCCAATTGCGATTGCGACCTGCGCTGGCTGAGCAGCAAGGATCAGCGCAACCTGCGCCGCTATTTCAAGCGCGAAGTGGATGTCACGCGCTATGACCGAATCGTGTTCTTCCTGCGCTTCAAGCAGGAAATCCGTCAGGTCCCCTTCATCCGCAGCGTGCCCAATCTGGTGATCCTCGAGCACGATGCTTCCCAGAACTACATCCCCTGCAAGTACACCGGCAAGTTCAGTGCGCACTACCGCCAGCTGCCGTGGGCACGGGTGATATGTTCCGGTTACATGGTCAGCGAGCGCCTGCGTCAGGAAGGCTTCGATGCGGTGTTCGTGCCCAAGGGGTATGACGAGCAACTGCTTCGCGACCAGGGGCGCGAGCGCGATATCGAGCTGGCCTTTGTCGGCAGTACCGGGAGCGTGGCCTACAGTGGTCGCAAGGCGCTGCTCGACGAGCTCGGGCAGGTCGAGAACCTGGTGGTGACCCGCACCCAGTCCGGTGAGGACTACTGCAACATGCTCAACCGCATCCGCTTCTTCGTCAGCGCCGATGTGGGCATGGGTGAATACATGATCAAGAACTTCGAGGCCATGGCCTGCGGTTGCGTGTTGATGGCCTATGACCAGGGTGAGGCGGAGAACCGTGCGCTCGGCTTCGAGGACATGCGCAACGTGGTGCTGTACGACAGCATTCCGACATTGCGGGAAAAACTGAATGTGTTGCGTAACGACCCTGAACTGGCCTCGCGCATCGCGAACAGTGGACAGGAGCTTGCGGTTTCCCGTTTCAGCTTCGCGCAGGTGGGGCGCAGTATCGTCGAGCACATGGTGCCCGCACTGCGACCGCACCCACCGCTGACCCGTTGGCAACGCCTGCGCCTGGCGTTGGGCTTCTGACCGGTTTCGTGGTTGGCATCTGGGGCCGTCTTGCGGCCCCAGGATCAAGCAGGCGCTCAGTGGCTCAGCAGGGCCGCCTCGAAGTCGGCGACGGGGAACTGGTTGGCCAGCTTCTCCCGTTCTATGTAGCGCGCCATGTGCTGGACATTGCGTCGGACCATCCGCGCCGATAGCGGTGCGCGAAGGAAGCGCATGTCTGCCACATCGATCAGCCCCAGGCGCTGATCGGGTGTCATCACCACGTTGCCCAGGTGCAACGAGCGGAAATAGATGCCGGAACGGTGCAAGTGCTGAATCAGCTCGATCAGGCTAGGCAGCAGGGCGTCCCAGCTGAAGCCGGGCTTGCGCGAAAGTTGCAGCAGCGTTTCGCCCGGCAATGGGCGATACAGCACGGCAGTGCGCCCAGGCAGGTCGAGCTTGTGATGACTGATCACTTCCAGGGTGGGAATCCCCAGTTGCGTCAGGCGTGCGGCGTTCCCGACGAAGCGTTGCGAGTAGGGACGCAATAATGCAGATGAAATCAAACGCTTGCGACGAAAGATTTTAAGGATATTGCCATCCCCTAGCAGGTAGACTTTGGCGCCATAGCTATCTGCCTCTAGCACCTTGGCACCGAGTGTCAGCTGATCGAAGTCGACCTGGGAGAGCCGGGAGCATTGCATGGGTAGGGCCTTGTGGTCTGGCAAGCAAAAATGACGGCAATAATGCCGAAAATAATGCGCCAGTACCATGATGGCGGCGTTGGATTGTTTCAAGGATGAAACCATGAAAGATTGCGCCGGTTCGCAATGTGACCGGTGAGGGATGTCTGAAGCGCCCCTGAGGCGTGCCCTGGACAATCCCTGTGTTAAAATTTCCGGTTCAACCTGAACAGCGAGCTCGATGATGGCCGAAACACCGCTACCGGCGGAGCATACCTCCAGCCTGAAGATCTACTTCCGGCTGCTGAGCTACGTCAAACCCTATATCGGCATTTTCCTGCTGAGTATCGTGGGGTTCGTGATCTTCGCCTCCACCCAGCCGATGCTGGCGGGGATCCTCAAGTACTTCGTCGATGGGTTGAGCGATCCGCAAGCGGTCCTGTTCCCCAACGTTCCCTACCTGCAGGACATGCAGCTGCTGCAGGCCGTGCCGTTGCTGATCATCCTGATCGCAGCCTGGCAGGGCCTGGGTTCGTTCCTGGGTAACTATTACCTGGCCAAGGTATCCCTGGGCCTGGTGCACGATCTGCGGGTTGAGTTGTTCAACAAGCTGTTGGTGTTGCCGAACCGTTACTTTGACAGCCATAACTCCGGCCATTTGATTTCACGCATCACCTTCAACGTGACCATGGTCACCGGCGCCGCCACCGATGCAATCAAGGTGGTGATCCGCGAAGGTCTGACGGTGGTCTTCCTGTTCGCCTACCTGCTGTGGATGAACTGGAAGCTGACCCTGGTGATGGTTGCCATCCTGCCAGTCATCGCGGTGATGGTCAGCACGGCCAGCAAGAAGTTTCGCAAGCAGAGCAAGAAGATTCAGGTGGCCATGGGCGATGTCACCCATGTGGCGTCCGAGACCATCCAGGGCTATCGCGTTGTCCGCAGCTTCGGGGGGGAGACCTACGAACAGCGTCGTTTCAGCAACGCCAGCCAGAGCAACACCGACAAGCAACTGCGCATGACCAAGACCGGCGCGCTGTACACGCCGATGCTGCAATTGGTGATCTACAGCGCCATGGCTGCGCTGATGTTCCTCGTGCTGTTCCTGCGTGGCGATGCCTCGGCCGGTGACCTGGTGGCCTACATCACCGCCGCTGGCCTGCTGCCCAAGCCGATCCGCCAGCTTTCGGAGGTCAGCTCGACCATCCAGAAGGGCTTGGCCGGTGCCGAAAGCATCTTCGAGCAACTGGACGAGAAGCCTGAGGTGGACACCGGTACCGTTGAGAAGGACAAGGTGGAGGGCCGCCTCGAGGTGCGCAACCTCAGCTTCACCTACCCAGGGACCGAGCGTCAGGTGCTCAGCGATATCAGCTTCACCGCCGAGCCTGGGCAGATGATTGCCCTGGTGGGGCGCTCGGGTAGCGGCAAGTCCACGCTGGCTGCGCTGATTCCGCGTTTCTATCACCACAATGAGGGGCAGATCCTGCTCGATGGTGTGGAGATTGAGCAATATCGCCTGCGCAACCTGCGCCGCCATGTGTCTCAGGTGACCCAGCATGTCACCTTGTTCAACGACACCGTGGCCAACAACATCGCCTATGGCGACCTGGCCGGCGCGCCACGCGAGGACATCGAGGCCGCTGCCGCCGATGCCTACGCCAAGGACTTCGTCGACCAGCTGCCCAAGGGGTTCGACACCGAGGTCGGAGAGAACGGGGTACTGCTTTCCGGTGGTCAGCGCCAGCGCCTGGCGATCGCCCGTGCGCTGCTCAAGAATGCACCGCTGCTGATTCTCGACGAGGCCACCTCGGCGCTGGACACGGAGTCCGAACGCCATATCCAGGCGGCTCTGGATCACGTGATGGAAGGCCGCACCACGTTGGTGATCGCCCACCGCCTGTCGACCATCGAGAAGGCCGACCTCATTTTGGTCATGGATCACGGCCGTCTGGTGGAGCGCGGCACGCACGCCGAACTGCTTAAGGCTAATGGCCATTATGCCCGCCTGCATGCCATGGGGCTGGATGAGCCGGAAAAGGCCGATATCACCTGACGCTCCTGAACCGGGGCCGTGCAGGCCCCGGTCATCATTGCCGACGCGCAGATCGCTGCTGGCCGTAAAGCCGTCCTCGACCCTGTGCTAATATCCTGCCCCTGTTCATTATTTTCATATGGGTTGCCCATGAAGTTGTCCATGCCGCGTTTCGATCAAGCCCCGGTCCTGGTGGTCGGTGATGTCATGCTCGACCGCTACTGGCATGGCGGTACCTCGCGGATCTCTCCCGAAGCACCGGTGCCGGTGGTCAAGGTCGAGCAGATCGAGGATCGCCCCGGCGGTGCGGCCAACGTCGCACTGAACATCGCGGCCCTTGGCGCGCCAGCCTCGCTGGTCGGCGTGACCGGGCAGGACGAGGCTGCCGACAGCCTAGCCAACAGCCTGCAGGCCGCGGGCGTGCGTTCGGTCTTCCAGCGCATCGCCCATCAGCCGACCATCGTCAAGCTGCGGGTCATGAGCCGTCACCAGCAGCTGTTGCGCATCGATTTCGAGGAGCCGTTCGCCACCGACCCGCTGTCGTTGGGCGAGGAGGTCGATGACCTGCTCGAAGGCATCAAGGTGTTGGTCCTGTCCGACTACGGCAAAGGCGCGCTGAAAAATCACCAGAGCCTGATCCAGGCGGCGCGGGCCAAGGGCATTCCGGTTCTGGCCGACCCCAAGGGCAAGGATTTCTCCATCTACCGTGGCGCCAGCCTGATCACCCCGAACCTCAGCGAGTTCGAAACCATCGTCGGTCGTTGCGCCGACGAGGCCGAGCTGGTGGCCAAGGGGCTGCAACTGCTGCAGGACCTGGAGCTGGGGGCGTTGCTGGTGACCCGTGGCGAGCACGGCATGACCCTGCTGCGTACCGGTCACCCGGCCCTGCACCTGCCCGCCCGCGCCCGCGAGGTATTCGATGTCACTGGTGCCGGCGATACCGTGATCTCCACCTTGGCCGCTGCCATCGCTGCGGGCGAGGATCTGCCTCACGCCGTCGCCCTGGCCAACCTGGCGGCCGGCATCGTGGTCGGCAAGCTGGGTACCGCGGCCATCAGCGCCCCGGAATTGCGCCGCGCCATCCAGCGTGAAGAAGGCTCTGAGCGCGGTGTGCTCACGCTCGACCAACTGTTGCTGGCGATCGACGACGCCCGGGCGCACAACGAGAAGATCGTCTTCACCAATGGTTGCTTCGACATCCTCCATGCAGGCCATGTGACCTATCTGGAGCAGGCCCGCGCCCAGGGCGATCGCCTGATCGTCGCAGTCAACGATGACGCTTCGGTCAGCCGCCTCAAGGGCCCTGGCCGGCCGATCAACAGTGTCGACCGGCGCATGGCCGTGCTGGCGGGGCTGGGGGCGGTGGACTGGGTCATCAGCTTCCCTGAGGGCACGCCTGAAAACCTGCTGAGCCAGGTCAAGCCGGATGTGCTGGTCAAGGGCGGTGACTATGGGATCGACCAGGTGGTCGGCGCCGACATAGTCAAGGCCTATGGCGGCACCGTGAAAGTGCTGGGGCTGGTGGAAAACAGCTCGACCACAGCGATCGTCGAGAAGATCCGCAAGCACTGATCCGGTCCATGGGGCTCAATGCGGCCCCATGGGTTACTTGTGCAGCGCCCGCTGCAACAACTCCCGCGCTTTGTCGCTGAAACGTTGCAGATGCGACGCCGGTTCCGGCGTCGTCTGCTCAAGCCCCTGCTGCCTGACCCACTCCCTCCAGCGAATCCGCTCCTCCCTGACCACCCAGCCCTCCTGCTGGGCAAAGCTCTCGGCCAAGTACAGGCCACGGGTGCTGGCCGGCACGAGTTCGTCTTTCTTCAGGGTGTAGAGTTCTGTCGTGGGCCGTCCATCGACCAGTGGCATCAGATAGAGGTCCGGGCGCTTGCGGTTCAGGCGCGCCACCAATTGCTCGCCCTCCAGCCGTTCATCGACGTGGAACAGGCTCAGGGACTTGGCTTCCCTGGGGATCTGCAGGCGCAGGTCGTAAATCAGCTGCAGGGACGCCGTCGGCAGGTGTACATAGGCGCGCGGGCGCTCCAGCAGCATCAGGTTGTCGCAATGCACCGGGCGGGCTGCGCCGGATTCGGGAGTCAAGACAAACGGCAGGGCTTCGCGATAGTGCAGGGCCTCGGCGTAGGGGGCCGGCAGCCAGGTGTCGTTGAAGCGTCCGCCGAGCCAGCCTTCGGGCGTTTCCATCAGGCATTCCTCCGCCACCTCCTGGATAGCGGTGTGCAGTGGCAGATTGAGCTCCTGGGCGGGCACGTAACCGGAAATGAGCTTGAGCACCACATCGCCGCGGTCCTGTCGACGTTGGCGCACCAGCACCCAGTAGTCGCGATGCTGCCAGTGCAGCGTCAGGCGCACCGACACCCCGAGGTTGGCCAGCTCCACCACGAAGCGCTCAGGGTTGTCCAGCTGGATTGTCTTGCGTCGCTGCTGCACCTGGCTGAAGTTCAGCGGCATGCCGATGCTCTTGTAGGTCAGGCCGTCGGGCGTGGCTTCGACATGCAGCGGCAACGTCTTGAAGATGCTCGGGTTCTTGCGGATCAGCATTCGCGGCACGAGGCTCCTCCTTGTATTGGACGCCCGTCTGGGCGATTCAAGGCTGGCCCAGGATACAGGCGACGGTGGCCACGTTATGGGCCAGGTGCAACGGATTGATGGTGCCGACGATAGCACTGCTCACCCCAGGGTGGGAAAAGAGCAGCTCGAAGCTGGCCTGCACCGGATCGACGCCGGGCGCCAGGCAGATGTGCCCACTGGCCAGGGCCTTTTTCACCAGGATGGCCTTGCCGTGTTCGGCAGCGTAGTCCAGCACCGGGCGTTCCGCCTGCTCATTGAGGTTGTAGGTGACCATGGCGCAATCGCCTTGCTCCAGGGCCTTGAGACCACCGGCCACGGTCTTGCCGGACAAGCCGTAGCCGAGGATCTTGCCCTCTTGCTTGAGTTCGGCGAGGGTCTGGTAGACGCCTTGCCGCTCGAGGATCGCCAGGTCATTGCCGTCCGAATGCACCAGCACCAGTTCGATGCGGTCGGTCTCCAGGCGGCGCAGGCTGCGCTCTACCGAACGGCGGGTGTGGGCGGCGCTGAAGTCGAAGTGGGACTGGCCGTTCTCGAACTCTTCACCGACCTTGCTGACGATCACCCATGCATCGCGCTGGCCGCGCAATAGCGGGCCCAGGCGTTCCTCGCTGCGACCGTAGGCGGGGGCGGTGTCGATGAGGTTGATACCCAGCTCGCGTGCCTGGGCCAGCAGCAGGCGGGCCTCGTCATCGCCCGGTATGGTGAAACCGGTGGGGTACTTGACGCCCTGGTCACGGCCAAGCTTGACCGTGCCAAGGCCCAGGGGCGATACCCGCAGGCCGGTGCTGCCCAGCGGGCGATGGAAGTCGTGCAGGGTCGGCAGGGTCATGGCAGCAGTTGCTCCCAGGCGGGTACGCCGAGTGCCGGGCGGGGCAGGCCGGCCAGGTTCGGTTGCGCGGTGGGGCGGATGCCGTCTCGCTCCAGGCTCGCCAGTACGCGATCGGCGAAGTCCGGGGCCAGGGCCAGCTTGGTTGGCCAGCCGACCAGCAGGCGTTGCTGGTCGGCCAGGAAGGCGTTGTCCGGGCGCACCAGGCCCGATTGCGCCGGCTCGGCGCGGTCGACGCGCAGGGTGGCCCAATGCACCTGGCTCTGGTCGACCCAGGGCAGCAGGCCGGCGATCTCCTTCTGCGCCGCGGCGATCTGCGCCGCAGGCTCGCGGGCAACGCCCTCGGCTTCGGCGAGATCGCCGCCCAGGTACCAGACCCACTGGCCGTCAGCGGCCGGGTGGGTGGTGACGGTCACCCTTGGCTTGGGGCCACCGCCCAGGCAATGGGCATAGAGCGGCTTGAGGTTCGGCCCTTTGGCCATGACCATGTGCAGTGGACGGCGTTGCATGGCCGGCTGGCTCAGGCCCAGAGCCTGGAGCAGCGCCTCGGTGCCCGCGCCTGCGCTGAGGACAATGCGCTGGGCGCGGATTTCGCGGTCGTCCACGCGCAGGCCAACCAGTTCGCCGTTTTCTCGCAAGGGTCCGATGCGCTCGCCGGCCAACAGGCTGTCCTCGGCCAGTTCGGCCAGGTTGGCGAGCAGGCTGGGCACATCGATGACGAGTTCGGCCAGGCGATAGACCTTGCCCTTGAAGGCTCGGTCCTGCAGGGCTGGGGGCAATTGATCACCCTTGACCTGATCGACCCTGCCGCGCACGGCCTTGCTGGCGAAGAAGCTGGTGAGGTTGCCGGCCAGGGTGCCGGGGGACCAGAGGTAGTGGGCCTGCGACAGGATCCGGGTCTTGCCCAGGTCGAGCTCGCCGCTGCCGGCCAAGGCTTCGCGCCAGCGCCGTGGCATGTCGGCGATGGCTTCCGACGCGCCGGTCAGGGCGCCGTGCAAGGCGTACTTGGTGCCGCCGTGAATGATGCCCTGGGACTTGATGGTCTGCTCTCCGCCGAGGCTGGCACGCTCCACCAGCACGGTCGAGTACCCTTGGCGCCGCAGCCGGGCGTTGAGCCAGAGGCCTGCGACCCCGGCGCCGACGATCAGCACGTCAGTGGAAATGGCGGATGGCATGCGGGCACCTCTAGAACGGGGACAGTTGCCCAGTATACAGGCTGTGGTGCGTTGCTTGCCCGGGGACGGTAGAGACTGTACGGCCGCTTTCGCGGGTAAACCCGCTCCCGCGGGATTCGGCGCAGGCCTGCGGGGGCGAGGTTGCCTGCCAGGTTTGTGTTGGTCAGTGCCCGGCGGTCTTGGAGAACAGCTGGATCACCACCACGCCGCCGACGATCATGGCCATCCCAAGCATGGCCGGGAAATCCAGCTTCTGCCCGTAGATCACCAGCGCGACCGCGCTGATCAGTACGATGCCCAGCCCCGACCAGATGGCATAGGCGATACCCACCGGAATGCTGCGCACCACCAGGGTCAGCATCCAGAACGCCACGGCATAGCCGCAGACCATCAGCAGCAGTGGCAAGGGGGTGCTCAAGCCCTTCACCGCCTTCATGGAAGCGGTGGCGATGACTTCTGCGCAGATGGCGATGGCCAGGTAGGTATAAGCGTTCATAATGCGGGTCCTCCGTTGCTAGGTGGGCATTCTAAGCTTTCGTGGGATGGGATAAAGTCATTACCTATCTATTATGGAGATGGGTTGGATGGCAGAGCGTTGGAGCCTGGAGCAGTTGCGGCTGTTCTTGCGCGTGGCTGAGCTGCGGTCGTTTTCCGCTGTCGCCCGCGAACAGCGCAAGGCACAGTCAGCCATCAGCAACGCCATCGCGCTGCTGGAGGCGGACCTGGGCGTGACCTTGTTCGAGCGCAGCAGCGGACGTCAGCCGCGGTTGACCGAAAGCGGTGCGGCATTGCTTGAGGATGCCCGGGAGCTGCTGCGCCAATGCGAGCACCTGGACGGCCGGGCGCTGGCGCTGATGCGTGGGCAGGAGGCACTGCTCAGGGTCGCCAATGACGAAGCCATGCCTTATCAGCCGGTCATCGACAGCCTGGATGAGCTGGCCAGTCGTTTCCCGTTCCTTGAAGTGCAACTGGCCAGCGGTGCGCAGGGGGATGTGGCGCGCAAGCTGGTGGAGCGGCGCGCGGACCTGGGATTGTTCTTCCATCATGAGCGGATTCCCGCGTCGCTGGAGCGCAGGGCCCTGGGCAGTGTCGAGATGGTCACGGTCTGCGCCGTGGGCCATCCTCTGGCCCGCGAGGAGCGGGTCAGTCGCCAGCAACTGGCGCGTCATCGGCAGTTGCTGATCACGCCGCAGCAAAGCGGCTACCCCGGTGGTGAGGCGATCAGCCCGCAGGTATGGCGTGCCGACAGTTTCTATTCCATGGCCGAACTGTTGATGCGCGGCCTGGGCTGGGCCTGGCTGCCGCGGCATGTGGTGCAGTACCCGACCTACCAGACGCAGATGGTCGAGCTGGACAGCGAGTGGCGTCCGCCGGCGCTGGTGGTCGAGTTGGCCTGGCGCCGGGATCAACCCCTGGGGCCGGCGGCGCGATGGTTGGCCGAGCGCTTCGCCGTGCACCTGCGGGCAATCGGCTGAGGGCGTCCGCCCGCAGGCCTTTTCGCGCAGTTCCTAGTACACTGCGTGGCCATGAACAGAACCCTCTATACCTTGCTGTTTCACCTGGGCCTGCCGCTGGTCGCGCTGCGCCTGTACCTGCGCGCCCGCAAGGCTCCGGCCTATGGTCAGCGTATCGCCGAGCGCTTCGCCTGCAAGCTGGCACCGATGCGCCAGGGCGGCATCTGGGTGCATGCGGTGTCGGTGGGCGAGAGCATTGCCGCCGCGCCGATGATCCGCGCCTTGCTCAAGACCTACCCCGACCTGCACGTCACCCTGACCTGCATGACCCCGACCGGCTCGGAGCGGATTCGCGCCATGTTCGCGGACGAACCGCGCATCCAGCATTGCTACCTGCCTTATGACCTGCCCTGGGCGGCCGGGCGGTTCCTTGATCATGTGCGTCCGCGGCTGGGCATCATCATGGAAACCGAGCTGTGGCCCAACCATATTCACCAATGCGCCAAGCGCGGTATTCCGGTGGCCCTGGCCAACGCGCGGTTGTCCGAGCGATCGGCCCGAGGCTATGCGCGCTTTTCCGGGCTGACCCGGCCGATGCTCGCCGAGATGAGCCTGATCGCCGTGCAGACCGAGACCGAGGCCGAGCGCTTCCGCCGCCTGGGCGCGCGACCCGAGTGCGTGCAGGTGACGGGGTCGATCAAGTTCGACCTGAAGATCGACGAGCACCTGCAGCCCCGTGCTGCGGCCTTGCGTGAGCAGTGGCGGGCCGGGCAGCGCCCGGTGTGGATCGCCGCCAGCACCCATGACGGCGAGGACACGTTGATTCTCGAGGCCCATCGGCAGCTGTTGCAGGTCCATGGCGATGCGCTGTTGATTCTGGTGCCCCGTCACCCTGAGCGCTTCGAGGCGGTACACGCCCTGTGCCGCGATCAGTTCATCACGGTGCGACGCTCTTCGGGCGCGCCGGTGGATGACCGGACCGGCGTACTGCTGGGCGATACCATGGGCGAGCTGCTGTTCCTTTATGCGCTGGCCGACATCGCCTTTGTCGGCGGAAGCCTGGTGGCCACGGGTGGGCACAACCCGCTGGAACCCGCCGCGTTGGCATTGCCGGTGATCATGGGACCACATGTGTTCAACTTCCTCGAAATCAGCGCGATGCTGCGCGAGGCGGGAGCCTTGCAGCAGGTGGATGATGCCGAAGGCCTGGCCGGGGCCGTGCGCCGCTTGATCGAGCTGCCGCAGGATGCCCGGCGCATGGGGCAGGCGGCCAAGGCTGTGATGCAGGCCAACCAAGGTGCGCTGGAGCGGCTCCTGGCGGCATTGGGCCAACTGATGCCGTGAGGCGGCGGGTGGCAAACAGATAGTCCATCAGCCTCATGCGGGCTGCTTAGGCTCATGCTCGGTACGCCAGAAGGCGTGCCGTAGACAGGAGGAGAAGCAGCATGTGCAGCAGGACACTATCGACCCTCGCCTTGATGGCAGCTTTCTCGGCGCATGCCGCGATAGGTGTGCCGGAGTACCCGCAGTTCGTGGCGCCCTGGGCCAGCGTGATCGTGACCCACCCGGACGCCAATGCCAACATCAACCACACGGGCTCGTATTTCATCGACGCGCTCAAGGGGCCTCACTTCACCCTGGATGGCAACGCCAGCTGGTCAGTCGACGAGCATGACGATAGCCGGGTGGTGATGATGCCCAAGGTCCTGGGCAAGCACGGCTTCATCGAGGAGATCGAGGTGGCGTCGGGCGGCCAGGCCTGCCGGTTCAGCATCCTGTATGACACCGTGCGGGTGAGGCTCGGAGCCTCGACGGTCGGCAAGGCCAGGGCCGACTGTTCGTACTCGCTGAACGTCGAGGGCTTTCATCACGCGATCCGTTTCTCGATGCGGTGAACTCAACGCCGGCCTGGGCTGCGTGAGCAGCCCAGGTTTGGTTCACGTGCGACTCAAGGGCGACGTTCGAAGTTCTTCGCTGCGGCGGCCGCCAGGTCAGGGGGCAGGAAGTCCTTGTCCGGGTTGTAGTCGGCCTTGAGATAGCGCCCCAGATCCTGCAGGTCCTGTGGGCTGAGGGTGCCGGCAGCTTGCTTGAGGCGCAGGTTGTCGAGGATGTAGTCGTAGCGGCTGTTGTTGTAGTCACGCACCGAGGTGTACAGCTGACGCTGGGCATCGAGCACGTCGACGATGTTGCGGGTGCCGACCTGGTAGCCGATCTCGGTGGCCTCCAGGGCGCTCTGGTTGGAAATGATCGACTGCTTGCGGGCCTGCACCTGTTCCACGTCGGTGTTGACCGCGCGGTGCAGGTTGCGGGTGTTCTCCACCACCTGGCGGCGCAGGCTCTCGCGTTGCTGTTCGCTCTGGCTCAGGCGCTGGTAGGCCTCGCGGACCTGAGAGCTGGTCAGGCCACCGCTGTAGATCGGGATGTTCAACTGCAAGCCGATGCTGGTCTGCTCCACATCGCCGCTGTAACGCTGCCCGAAGGGAGAGGGGTTGGTGAAGCCCAGGCTGTCGTTGTCGCCTTTCTGGTACTGGGCCACGGCATCCAGGGTCGGGGCATGGCCGGCCTTGCGCTGGCGCAGAGTCTCCTCGGCAGCGGTCACGGCGTGGTTGGTGGCCAGCAGATTGAGGTTCTGCCGTCCGGCGGTCTCGACCCAGGCTTTGGCGTCATTGGGGATCGGCACCTGCACCGGCAGGGTGTGGACCACGCCCTGGATCGACGAGTATTCGCGGTTGGTCAGGGTCACCAGGGCCTCGAAGGCATCCTGCACCTGGCGTTCGGCGATGATCCGGTTGGCCCGCGCGGTGTCGTAGCTGGCCTGGGATTGCAGCACGTCGGTCTTGTCCGAGAGGCCGACGTCGAAGCGCTCGTTGGACTGGTCCAGTTGGCGCTTGAAGGCGGCTTCCTCGGCCTTGGTCGAGGCCAGGTTGTCCTGGGCGCGCAGCACTGCGAAGTAGTTTTCGGCGCTTTGCAGGATCAGGTTCTGCTCGGTGGCCGAGAGCTCCAGTGCCGCTTGTTCGTTGACGGCTTCGGCTGCCTGCAACTGGAACCAGCGATCGGCGCGGAAGATCGGCTGCGCCAGGGTGGCGCTCCAGGTATTGCCGCTGCGGTTGGAGGTGATGGAAGGTTCGTCGATCTTGGTGCGGGTGTTCAGCATTTCGGCGCCGGCCGAGAGGTTCGGCAGCAGCCCGGCACGGGCCTGGGGCACCACTTCGCGGCGTGCGCCGTAGTCGGCGCGGGCAGCGGCCAGGTCGGCGTTGTTGTCGACCGCTTCCTGGTAGACGCTGACCAGGTCGGTCTTCACCGTCGTGGGCACATCCGCTGCCCAGACCACTCCGTTGGACGCACAAGACACGGCTATCGCCAGTGAGAGTTTGCGCAGCATAGGGCAATCCTTGAAATGAATTTCTGAACTGTTGAGTATCGAGCGATGGGCCAGTGTAGTGCCGGGCGCATCCGGCAACAATCGCCTGATGTGCCTTTCATCATCCCTGAATTTACATGCTTGGCTTTGCCGACCACTTGAGTCTAGACTGCGCATGTTCTTGTCGGGGTGCCTTGAATCGAAGGCTGAGATCGGATAGTTCCGGATCCCGTTGAACCTGATCAGGTTAGCGCCTGCGTAGGGAACAAGATTGCTCGCTTTCCCGGCGAGATCTTGTGCTAGGTCCGGGATTGTCGAAGCTCATGCTCAAGGCACTTCTCGTATCTGGCACCACACCGTCCTCGGTGTATCCGCGCCTCTTCAGGTTCTCCCCCGACATTCCACCCGTCAGGAAGCTGTCTGGAGAGCCTGTGATGAGCCAACAAGAAAAAACGATCCACCTCAGCGAGTCGGCGCAAGTCGACCAGCAGTCCGTGCAACCCTTCCCCCGTTCGCGCAAGGTCTATGTCGAAGGTTCCCGCCCCGATATCCGCGTGCCCATGCGCGAGATCAGCCTGCACGATACCCCCACCGACTTCGGCGGCGAGCAGAATGCCCCGGTGCTGGTGTACGACACTTCCGGCCCCTATACCGACCCCAATGTCATCATCGACGTGCGCAAAGGCCTGGGCGATGTGCGCTCGGCCTGGATCGAGGCCCGTGGCGACACCGAGCGCCTGGGTGGCCTGAGCTCGAGCTTCGGCCAGCAGCGCCTGAACGACGCCGACCTGGCCAAGCTGCGCTTTGCTCACGTGCGCAACCCGCGCCGCGCGAAGCCTGGCGCCAACGTCACCCAGATGCACTACGCGCGTCAGGGCATCATCACCGCCGAGATGGAATACGTCGCCATCCGCGAGAATATGAAACTGCAGGAGGCACGTGCCGCCGGCCTGCTCGACCAGCAGCACGCCGGCCACAGCTTCGGCGCCAGCATTCCCAAGGAAATCACCCCCGAGTTCGTGCGTGAGGAAATCGCCCGCGGCCGGGCGATCATCCCTGCCAACATCAACCACCCGGAACTCGAGCCGATGATCATCGGCCGCAACTTCCTGGTGAAGATCAACGGCAACATCGGCAACAGCGCCCTGGGCTCCTCCATCGAGGAGGAAGTGGCCAAGCTGACCTGGGGCATCCGCTGGGGTTCGGACACCGTCATGGACCTGTCCACCGGCAAGCACATCCACGAAACCCGCGAGTGGATCATCCGCAACTCGCCCGTGCCGATCGGTACCGTGCCGATCTACCAGGCCCTGGAAAAGGTCGGCGGCATCGCCGAGGACCTGACCTGGGAGCTGTTCCGCGACACCCTGATCGAACAGGCCGAGCAAGGCGTGGACTACTTCACCATCCACGCAGGGGTGCTGTTGCGCTATGTGCCGCTGACCGCCAAGCGGGTCACCGGTATCGTCAGCCGTGGTGGCTCGATCATGGCCAAGTGGTGCCTGGCGCATCACCAGGAAAACTTCCTGTACACGCATTTCGACGAGATTTGCGAAATCATGAAGGCCTACGACGTCAGCTTCTCGCTGGGCGACGGCCTGCGTCCGGGCTCGATCGCCGATGCCAACGACGCGGCCCAGTTCGGCGAGCTGGAAACCCTGGGCGAACTGACCAAGATCGCCTGGAAACATGACGTGCAGTGCATGATCGAAGGCCCGGGCCACGTGCCGATGCAGTTGATCAAGGAGAACATGGACAAGCAGCTCGAGTGCTGCGACGAGGCACCGTTCTACACCCTCGGTCCACTGACCACCGACATCGCCCCAGGCTACGACCACATCACGTCCGGGATCGGTGCGGCGATGATCGGCTGGTTCGGTTGCGCGATGCTTTGCTACGTGACGCCCAAGGAACACCTGGGCCTGCCGAACAAGGACGACGTCAAGACCGGCATCATCACCTACAAGATCGCGGCGCATGCCGCCGATCTGGCCAAGGGCCACCCCGGCGCACAGATCCGCGACAATGCCTTGTCCAAGGCGCGTTTCGAGTTCCGTTGGGAAGACCAGTTCAACCTCGGCCTGGACCCGGACACCGCCCGCGCGTTCCACGACGAGACGCTGCCCAAGGAGTCGGCCAAGGTCGCGCACTTCTGCTCCATGTGCGGGCCGAAGTTCTGCTCCATGAAGATCACCCAGGAAGTCCGCGAGTACGCGGCCAACCAGCGCATCGAAGCGACGGATGTGTCCGTGGAAGAAGGCATGCGCGAGCAGGCCGAGCGGTTCCGCCAGGAAGGCAGCCAGTTGTACAGGAAAGTCTAAGTAGGCAGGGGGCCGCTTTGCGGCCCTTTCGCGACACAAGGCCGCTCCCCCAGGGGGAGCGGCCTTGTGTCACGATTCGAGGACGAAGTCCTCGCCAAGAACATCAATGACATCCCGGCGAGCGCCATCATGAGTACACCCAGCCATTTTTCCCCGGATCATCCGGTTCCTTCCAGCCATCGCCAGTTCGGCGCGCGCGACTTGTTTTCCCTCTGGTTCTCCCTGGGCATCGGCCTGATGGTCCTGCAGGTCGGCGGCCTGCTGGCGCCTGGCCTGGGCCTGGCCGGCTCGGTGCTAGCGATTGTCCTTGGCACCGCCGTGGGCGTGTTGCTGCTGGCCGCGGCCGGGGTCATCGGCAGCGACACCGGGCTTTCGGCCATGGCCACCCTGCGCCTGAGCCTTGGGCGTCATGGCGCACGCCTGCCGGCGCTGCTCAACCTGCTGCAGCTGGTGGGCTGGGGCTCGTTCGAGATCATCGTCATGCGTGACGCCGCCAGTCTGCTCGGTACCCGGGCCTTCGGCGAAGGCAGCGGCTTGGGCAGCCCGCTACTCTGGACCCTGTGCTTTGGTGCCCTGGCCACCTTGCTGGCAGTCAGCGGTCCGCTGACTTTCGTGCGCAAAGTGCTGCGCAAGTGGGGTATCTGGCTGTTGCTCGGTGCATGCCTGTGGCTGACCTGGAACCTCTTCGCCAAGGCTGACCTGGCCGGGCTGTGGCGTCAGGCCGGGGATGGCTCGATGTCGTTGGCGGTGGGCTTTGACATCGTCATCGCCATGCCATTGTCATGGCTGCCGTTGATTGCCGACTACTCGCGCTTCGGCCAGCGGGCCAGTCGCGTGTTCGGCGGCACGGCGCTGGGCTTTTTCATCGGCAATGCCTGGCTGATGAGCCTGGGCGTGGCCTACACCCTGGCCTTCGCGCCGAGCGGTGAGGTCAATGCACTGCTGCTGGCCCTGGCGGGCGCGGGGCTGGGTATCCCGCTGCTGCTGATCCTGCTGGACGAGTCGGAAAACGCCTTTGCCGACATCCACTCGGCTGCGGTGTCCACGGGGTTGCTGGTGCGCATGAAAGTCGAGCACCTGGCCTTGGCCATCGGCGTGCTGTGCATCCTGATCGCCCTGCTGGCGCCGCTGGCGCAATACCAGAACTTCCTGCTGCTGATCGGGTCGGTGTTCGCGCCGTTGTTCGGTGTGGTGTTGATGGACCACTTCGTCATTCGTCGTCGGCAGATGCCTGCCGAGATCGGCGGGCTGCACTGGCAGGCACTCGTGGCCTGGGCGGCGGGTGTGGCGGCTTATCACTTCATGGCCAATGTCGCGCCGGAGTTGGGGGCGACCCTGCCGGCTCTGTTGCTGGCAGGGGTGCTGCACGGCCTGTTGAGCCTCAGCCGCGGCCGGGAAACAGCTCAGGCCTGAGGATGCCGTTCAGGCGCGGGTACGGGATCTTCAGCTCGATGTGGCCCATGGAGTAGGGCGCAATGGCATAGACCTCGTACTTGACCACCATCGCGCCGTAGGTCAGCGCCACGTGCGGGGACTTGCGGAACGGCCAGGTCTTGACGAACTCGGGGTCCATGCCGGTGCTGATCATCCAGGCGCGATGGGACTCCTCGACAGTCTTCCAGAAGGTGTCCTCCTGGCCCGGCAGCAGCATGTCCTGCAGGGTCAGCACCTTGTCCTGCTTGCGCGAATAGTTGATGAAGCCGCGCCCCGGCATGCCGTGGGCGCCGCCGCTGTCCAGGTAGCTGGACAACTCGATGATCACCAGCCCGTCATGCTGCTCGCGTACCTTGGCCTGCAGGTAGCTGCTGTTGCGCTTTTCGGCGCTGGCCAGGTATTGCTGCTCGTAGGCTTGCAGTGAGATGGGGGCGGTGATGCGCTGGTTGTCTTCGGTCAGTTGCAGCAGCCGCTGTTCGACAATGGCGTCGAGCTTGGGCAGGGCCGGGAAATGAATGGTGTCGATGTTCACCAGTGGGCAGTCGCTCTCGCTGCAGCCGGGCTTGACGTGCTCCCAGGCGTCGCGCTTGACCTCGAGCGGGGCCCGGTAGTTGGGCTCGAACAGGCTCTGGCAGGCGCCCAGGGCCAATGCCAGCACGGCCACGGAAGTCAGTTTGACAAGCGTCATGAGGATCCTTGCAGAACAAAGGTAGTCGGCCTTGGACCGTCGGCGAAGCCGTCGGTTCGCCACTAAGCTAACAGAGTAGAGAGGCTCTGTCCCGGCTGCCTGAACGGTCATTGGAAAGGGATGAAACACGGCGGGCTGCGGAGTAGGATGGCGCGATGCGGTAAACGAGGTAACGAGGATTTCCATGTCAGACACGTTGAATTCAGTGCCCAAGGCGGTCGAGATCGTCGAGCAGGCCAACTGCTTCCAGGGCTTCTACCGGCTCGACAAGGTACGCTTGCGCCATGAGCTGTTTGCCGGCGGCATGGGGCGGGAGATCAGTCGTGAGCTGTTCGTGCGCCATGATGCGGTCTGTGTTCTGCCCTACGATCCTCAGCGCGACGAGGTGGTGCTGATCGAGCAGTTCCGTGTCGGCGCCTTGGGCAAGGTCGAGAACCCCTGGTTGATCGAGATGGTCGCCGGACTCATCGACAAGGCCGAGCAGCCCGAAGAGGTTGCCCATCGCGAAGCCGAGGAAGAGGCCGGCCTGACCTTCAGCGCGCTGTGGCCGATGACCCGGTACTTCCCGTCGCCCGGCGGCAGCGATGAATACGTGCATCTGTTCCTGGGGCGCTGCACCAGCGAAGGCGCCGGTGGCCTGCATGGCCTTGAGGAAGAGGGCGAGGACATCCGTGTGCGCGTCTGGTCGTTCGACGATGCCTTGCAGGCGGTGCGCGACGGACGCATCTGCAACGCCGCCACCATCATCGGCCTGCAGTGGCTGGCGTTGAACCGGGCGGAAGTGCGAGGGATGTGGTCGTGAACCTGTTGCGCGAGCGCTATCGGGTCGATCTGGTCGGGCTGCAGGCGGCCTGCGAGGCCAACTACGCCCGCCTGATGCGCCTGTTGCCAGACATGCGCACCTCCCAGAGTTCGCGGCGCATCGGCATGACCCAAGGGGACCAGATGCTCGGCGTGCTGGTGCTCGACGTGCTGCTGGCCAGTCCCTACACCACCACTCTGCGCGTGCGCCAGGAGCACAGCTTGCCTTGGCTGCCGGTGCCGCACCTGGAGGTGCAGGTGTACCACGACGCGCGCATGGCCGAAGTGGTCAGCGCCGAGCATGCCCGGCGCCTGCGCAGCATCTATCCGTATCCCAACGCGGCCATGCACCAGCCGGACGAGAAGGCCCAGCTCAACCTGTTCCTCGGCGAATGGCTCAGCCATTGCCTGGCCTGCGGCCATGAACTGGAAGCTGTTCGCTGAAATGTGATGCCTGCCGGTTTCGGCCCTTTTCCCCCGGCCCTCCGGCGTCCCATAATCGCGCTGAGTTCGTTCGAGGAGTCGGCCGTTGTCGCAATCCAATCACCCCCAAGCCCCGGCACCCCTGCAAGTGGTGCAACTGACCGACGCCCACCTGTTCGCGGATGCGGGCGGCACCCTGCTGGGCATGAATACCCGCGACAGCCTGCGTCACGTGGTCGAGCAGGTGCGCCGCGAGCAGCCGCATCTGGACCTGCTGCTGTGCACGGGCGACTTGTCCCAGGATGGCAGCGTTGCCTCCTATGAGGCCTTTCGCCGGTTGACAGCCCCGCTTGAGGTGCCGACCCGCTGGTTGCCTGGCAATCATGACGAGGCCCTGGTGATGGCCCGGGTGGCCCAGGGCAGTGACCTGGTACAGGTCGTGACGGACATCGGCGCCTGGCGCATCGTCCTGCTCAACTCCGCCGTGCCGGATGCCACCCATGGCTGGCTTGCCGATGAGCAATTGGCGCTTCTGGACCAGGCCTTGGCCGGGACGGGCGAGCGTCATTGCCTGGTATGCCTGCACCATCAGCCTGTGGATGTCGGTTGTGCCTGGATCGCGCCGATCGGGCTGCGCAATGCCGATGAACTGTGGAAGCACCTGCGTGGTTATCCACAGGTAAAGGCAGTGCTCTGGGGGCATATCCACCAGCCATGGGATGAGGTGCGTGATGGCCTGCGCCTGCTGGCATCGCCCTCCACCTGCATCCAGTTCGCCGCGCGCAGCGAGGAGTTCCAGGTGAGCGAGGAGCAGCCTGGTTATCGTTGGTTGCGTCTGCATGCCGACGGCCGGATCGAGAGCGGCTTCGAGCGGGCCCGGGATTTTGAAGTGAAGCTGGACTTCAACAGCCCTGGTTATTGAACCCTTGTGGGAGCGGGCTTGCCCTTGCCATGCGCCGTGTGGGTATCTTCGCGGGTGAGCCCGCTCCCACAGGGCTGGTGCCCAGTTTCAGCGCTTGAATTTGTTGCGAAAAGCCCGAAGCTGCGCCAAAGCCCAGTGAACAGGCTACACTGCGCGTCCCTGCGCCCGCACGGACGGGCGCGCCGCAGTACACTCCGGGGGCAGCATGTCGGGTTCCATCCTTTATATCCATGGCTTCAACAGCTCGCCGCTGTCGAAGAAGGCGCGCCAGCTCGAGGCTGTGATGCAGCAGCTGGGCCTGGCCGATCGCCTGCGTGTGCCGGCCCTGCACCACCATCCGCGCCAGGCCATCGCCCAACTGGAAACCGCGATTGCCGAACTCGGCGAGCCCTTGCTGGTCGGCAGTTCGCTCGGCGGCTACTATGCCACCTGGCTGGCCGAGCGCCATGGCCTGAAGGCCTTGCTCATCAACCCGGCCGTCGGGCCGCACCATCTGTTCGACGGGTATCTGGGCACCCAGCGCAACCTGTACACCGACGAGACCTGGGAGCTGACCCTGGATCACGTGCAGGCCCTGGCCGAGCTGGAAGTGCCGGCGCCCCGGGACGCCAATCGCTACCAGGTATGGTTGCAGACCGCCGATGAAACCCTGGACTATCGCCATGCCGAGCGCTATTACCAGGCCTGTGCCCTGCGCGTCCAGGCCGGTGGCGATCACAGCTTCCAGGGCTTCGCCGAGCGCCTGCCCGCGCTGCTGGCCTTCGCCGGCATCGCCCGTGAGCAGTATGCGGCGCTCGATTTTTCTGTATTTTGATCTTTTTGCATTCACCAGACTGACGACGAGAACCCATGGCCAATCCCAGCGCTAGCGCCTATAACGCAGACGCCATCGAAGTCCTCTCGGGCCTTGACCCGGTCCGCAAGCGGCCGGGCATGTATACCGATACCAGCCGGCCCAACCACCTGGCCCAGGAAGTCATCGACAACAGCGTCGACGAAGCCCTGGCCGGCCACGCCCGCTCGGTGCAGGTGATCCTCCATGCCGACCACTCGCTGGAAGTGAGCGACGACGGTCGCGGCATGCCGGTGGACATTCACCCCGAGGAGGGGGTGTCCGGGGTCGAGCTGATCCTCACCAAGCTGCACGCCGGCGGTAAGTTCTCCAACAAGAACTACCAGTTCTCCGGTGGCCTGCACGGTGTCGGCATCTCGGTGGTCAACGCCCTGTCGAGCCAGGTCCGCGTGCGGGTCAAGCGCGACGGCAACGAGTATCAGATGACGTTCGCCGACGGCTACAAGGCCAGCGAGCTGGAAGTGGTCGGCAGCGTCGGCAAGCGCAACACCGGCACCAGCGTCTACTTCAGCCCCGACCCGAAGTACTTCGATTCGCCGAAATTCTCCATCAGCCGCCTCAAGCATGTGCTCAAGGCCAAGGCCGTGCTTTGCCCGGGCCTGCTGGTCAGCTTCGAGGACAAGGCCAGCGGCGAGAAGGTCGAGTGGCATTACGAAGATGGCCTGCGCTCCTACCTGGTCGACTCGGTCAGCGAGTTCCTGCGTCTGCCCGACGAGCCGTTCTGCGGCAGCCTGGCCGGCAACAAGGAGGCCGTCGACTGGGCCCTGCTGTGGCTGCCGGAGGGCGGTGACAGCGTGCAGGAGAGCTACGTCAACCTGATCCCCACCGCCCAGGGCGGCACCCACGTCAATGGCCTGCGCCAAGGCCTGCTGGATGCGATGCGCGAGTTCTGCGAGTTCCGCAACCTGCTGCCGCGTGGCGTCAAGCTGGCGCCCGAGGACGTGTGGGAGCGCATCACGTTCGTCCTGTCGATGAAGATGCAGGAGCCGCAATTCTCCGGCCAGACCAAGGAGCGCCTGTCGTCCCGCGAGGCGGCGGCGTTCGTCTCCGGCGTGGTCAAGGACGCGTTCAGCCTGTGGCTCAACGCCCACCCCGAGCTGGGCATGCAGCTGGCGGAGCTGGCCATCAGCAACGCTGGACGCCGCCTGAAGGCGAGCAAGAAAGTCGAGCGCAAGCGCATCACCCAGGGCCCGGCGCTGCCAGGCAAGCTGGCCGACTGCGCAGGCCAGGACCCGATGCGTGCCGAGTTGTTCCTGGTCGAGGGCGACTCGGCCGGTGGTTCGGCCAAGCAGGCGCGGGACAAGGAGTTCCAGGCGATCCTGCCGCTGCGCGGCAAGATCCTCAATACCTGGGAGGTCGATGGTGGCGAAGTCCTGGCCAGCCAGGAGGTGCACAACATTGCCGTGGCCATCGGTGTCGACCCGGGTGCCGCGGACCTGTCGCAGCTGCGCTACGGCAAGATCTGCATCCTCGCCGACGCTGACTCCGACGGCCTGCACATCGCCACGCTGCTGTGTGCCCTGTTCGTCCAGCACTTCCGCCCGCTGGTGGAGGCGGGGCACGTGTACGTGGCCATGCCGCCGCTGTATCGCATCGACCTAGGCAAGGAAATCTACTACGCCCTCGACGAGGCCGAACGCGACGGCATTCTCGACCGCCTGGTGGCCGAGAAGAAACGGGGCAAGCCGCAGGTCACACGATTCAAGGGCCTGGGCGAGATGAACCCGCCACAGTTGCGTGAAACCACCATGGACCCGAACACCCGGCGCCTGGTCCAGCTGACCCTGGACGACGTGCAGGGCACCACCGAGATCATGGACATGCTGCTGGCCAAGAAACGCGCCGGCGACCGCAAGAGCTGGCTGGAAACCAAAGGCAACCTCGCCGAGGTACTGGCTTGACCCGCCTGTTCGCGGCCGTTTGCCTGCTGTTGGTCGCCTTGCCGAGCCTGGCGGGTAACTGGCCTGAGCTCAAGATGAGCGAGGAGCACCCGGTCGAAGGCATGCGCGGTGGCAACCTTTCAGGCCTTGCCTGGTGCCGCGGCGCCTTGTGGACGGTGTCGGACCGCGATGACGACCGCATCTACCGGCTCGACCCGCAGGAGCGGGTATGGCGTGCCCAGCCGCTGACCTTCACCCCGCCACCGGTACCGGAGAGCGGTCTGCCCTGGGGGTTGAAGTCGCGCAATTGGGCGGCGTCCTACATCCGTGGCGGCGAGTTGGACTTCGAAGGCATCACCTGCGACCAGGCGGGTAATTTCTACCTGGTCAGCGAGGCCCATGCGGCAGTGCTGCAGGTGCCGGTCGAAGGCGAACCGCAGTGGTTGAAGATCGATCCGGCCATGGTCCGCCATGCGCGTGCCAGCGGCATGCTGCTGCATTTCAATGCGCTGTTCGAGGGGCTGGCGATCCACCCCGCGGGTGACCGCCTGTGGCTGGCTGCCGAGCGTGAACGGCGCGGGTTGTTGGCGATCGAGCGCCAGCAGTCGGTGTGGAAGTGCGGGCGCAGCTGCGTGCTGCTCAGCGAAGCCGGCGTCGAGATGCAACCCGAGCAGATGCCCAACCACCAGGCCATGGCGCGGGACTTTTCCGATGTGGCCTGGTACGAAGACAAGCTCTACACCCTCGAGCGCAACGCCTATCGCATCTGCCGTCGTGACGCCGACAGCGGCCAGGTCGAGCGTTGCTGGTCGTTCGCTGCCGATGCATTGGTGGAGTCGCGGCGCTACGACCAGCCGTATGGCCTGGCCGAGGCCCTGGTGATCGATGCCAAGGGGGCCTGGGTCGGTGTGGACAACAACAACGGCGACCGTGCCGATGGCGAGGCACGCCCGATCGTCTGGCGCTTCGCTGCCCCCGCAGGTGGCTGGGGCGCCAAGCCGTAGGCATGCCGCGTGAACAGAATTTACCCAGCGTGGTGGCCCCTTGCTGCCACGCCAGAACCTGAAATGACGAGGCCCGCATGAGCGACTCACTGGAACTCAGTCTCGACGGCGTCGAACGCCGTTCCTTGGCTGACTTCACCGAACAGGCCTACCTCAACTACTCCATGTACGTGATCATGGACCGCGCCTTGCCGCATATCGGCGACGGCCTGAAGCCGGTGCAGCGACGCATCGTCTACGCCATGAGCGAGTTGGGCCTGGACGCCGACGCCAAGCACAAGAAGTCGGCGCGTACCGTCGGCGACGTGCTCGGCAAGTTCCACCCCCATGGCGACTCCGCCTGCTACGAGGCCATGGTGCTGATGGCCCAGCCCTTCAGCTACCGCTACACGCTGGTCGATGGCCAGGGCAACTGGGGGGCGCCGGACGATCCGAAGTCGTTCGCGGCCATGCGCTACACCGAGGCGCGCCTGTCGCGCTATTCCGAGGTGTTGCTCAGCGAGCTGGGGCAGGGCACCGTCGACTGGGTGCCGAACTTCGACGGTACCCTGCAGGAGCCTGCGGTGCTGCCGGCGCGCCTGCCGAACATCCTGCTCAATGGCACCACGGGTATCGCCGTGGGCATGGCCACCGACGTGCCGCCGCACAACCTGCGTGAAGTCGCCAGCGCCTGCGTGCGCCTGCTCGACGAGCCCAAGGCCACCATCGAGCAGCTGTGCGAGCACATCCAGGGCCCGGACTATCCGACCGAGGCCGAGATCGTCACGCCGCGCGCCGAGATCCTCAAGATCTACGAAAGCGGTCGTGGCTCGATCCGCATGCGCGCCGTGTACCGGGTCGAGGACGGAGACATCGTGGTCACCGCCCTGCCTCACCAGGTTTCCGGAGCCAAGGTGCTGGAGCAGATCGCCGCGCAGATGCAGGCCAAGAAGCTGCCGATGGTCGCCGACCTGCGCGACGAGTCGGATCACGAGAACCCCTGCCGCATCGTCATCATCCCGCGTTCCAATCGCGTGGATGCCGATGAGTTGATGCAGCACCTGTTCGCGACCACCGACCTCGAGAGCAGCTATCGGGTCAACGTCAACATCATCGGCCTGGATGGCCGGCCGCAGCTGAAGAACCTGCGGGCCTTGCTGCTGGAGTGGCTGGAATACCGTATCGGCACCGTCCGCCGCCGCTTGCAGCATCGGCTGGAAAAGGTCGAGAAGCGCCTGCACCTGTTGGAAGGCTTGCTCACCGCGTTCCTCAACCTGGATGAAGTCATCCACATCATCCGTACCGAGGACCATCCCAAGCAGGCCTTGATCGCCCGCTTCGACCTGACCGACGTCCAGGCCGACTACATCCTCGAAACCCGCCTGCGTCAGCTGGCGCGTCTGGAGGAGATGAAGATCCGCGGCGAGCAGGACGAGCTGCTCAAGGAGCAGGCCAAGTTGCTGGCCCTGCTCGGCAGTGATGCCAAGCTGCGCAAGCTGGTGCGCAGCGAGCTGATCAAGGATGCCGAAACCTATGGCGACGACCGTCGCTCGCCGATCATCGAGCGTGCCGAGGCCAAGGCACTTTCTGAAAACGAGCTGATGCCGACCGAGCCGGTCACTGTCGTGCTGTCCGAGAAGGGCTGGGTGCGCTGCGCCAAGGGGCACGACATCGACGCCACGGGGCTGTCCTATAAAGCCGGTGATGGCTTCAAGGGCGCCGCTGCCGGTCGTTCCAACCAGTTCGCCGTGTTCATCGACTCCACTGGACGCAGTTACTCGCTGGCCGCGCACAGTCTGCCATCGGCCCGTGGCCAGGGTGAGCCGCTGACCGGTCGTCTGACGCCGCCACCCGGCGCAAGCTTCGATTGCGTGTTGCTGCCCGATGACGACGCGCTCTACGTGGTGGCTTCCGACGCCGGCTACGGTTTCGTGGTCAAGGGCGAGGACCTGCAGGCCAAGAACAAGGCCGGCAAGGGCCTGCTCAGCCTGCCCAACGGCGCCAAGGTGATGACCCCGCGCCCTGTCGCCGACCGTGAGCAGGACTGGCTGGCGGCAGTGACCACCGAAGGTCGCCTGCTGATCTTCAAGGTCAGCGACCTGCCGCAACTGGGCAAAGGCAAGGGCAACAAGATCATCGGTGTGCCCGGTGATCGGGTGGCCAGCCGTGAAGAATTTGTCACCGATCTGGCGGTGGTAGGCGAGGGTTCGACCCTTGTATTGCAAGCTGGCAAGCGTACGCTGTCTCTCAAGCCCGATGATCTTGAGCACTACAAAGGCGAGCGCGGGCGGCGTGGCAGCAAGCTGCCGCGTGGCTTCCAGCGGGTAGATGGCATGGCGGTTGAGCGCCCTGAGTGAACCGGCTGTCTGTCTGGAACGGCAATTTCAGCGTCATTCCAGGCAGAAATGCTGGAGTCGGGCGGTTATTTCGCGGATGATAGTGCCCTTGCGGTGCCGGCGTGGCCGTGTGCCCGCAAGAATCTACATGTGTATCACTGCGGTTTGCCTCGGGGCGACCGCTTGGATGGGATGAATGAAATTTCTGCGCCTTCCATTTGCTCTGTTGATGACGGGGCTGCTGGGACTGAGCGGATGCAGCATGCATCAGCCGGTGGCCTTGTATCAGCTGGATAGCGGTGATCCAGGCCAGCCCTCGCAGAGCGCCGGCATGGCCGTCGTGCTCGGCCCGGTATCGGTAGCCGATTACCTGCAGCGCGAGACTTTCCTGCAGCGCCAGCCTGATGGCAGCCTGACCTCGGCGACCGACGGTCGTTGGGCCGGTAGCCTGTCTTCGGACATCGATCAGTTGTTGGTGCGCCAACTGGCCTGGCGTCTGGACAGCCAGCGTGTGGTCCTGGCGCCGGCCAACGCCGGTTTCGCGCCAGATGTGCAAGTATTGCTGTCGATCACCCGCCTGGATTCGGGCAAGAACCAGCCGGCGATCCTGGATGCCCAATGGCGTCTGCTCGATCGTCGCGGCAAGGTGCGGGATAACCGCATCGTCCACCTGGAACAACCACACGAAGGTTCCGAGTCCTCCCAGGTGCAGGCCCAGGGGCAGTTGCTGCAGAAGCTGGCTGAACAGCTCAGTGTCGCAGTCAAGCCGCTGGCCAACCAGCCGGTGATTGCCGAGGAGGCAGCCCCTCCAAGAAAATCCGCCCCGGTTCAGGTCAAGAAAGAGCCCGAGAAGCCAAAGATCCCAATGGCTTCGCCGATTCGGACCGATATGGAGGTCTACCGGTTCTGAACCGGCAGGTACAAAAAAGCCCGCAGCGATGCGGGCTTTTTATTGGGCGCAAGTCCCCCCGCTGGTGGTTGCGGGCCTGTGTCGCGAAAGGGCTGCGCAGCAGCCCCAACCCGATGGTGTGCCTAGGCTCAGGCCCGGCGCTCGTGCATCCGCGCCAGCTGACGTTCGAGCATGGATGGGTACGGCTCCATCAAGCGTTCGACGCAGCAGGCGCCTTCGGGGCTGGCGATCGGGCGGATGCGGGCGCGCTGGCGAATCAGGGCGTCATCGCTGATTTTGCGCTCTACCAGCAGCAGATTGCGGCTGTGCTGTGAAAGCGCCAGGGCGTCCTGGGCTTTTTCGGCCATGAGCAGGTCGACCTGCTCCAGCCCCTGGAGGTCGTCGGCCAGAACCAGGCCCAGCTGCAATTGCAGGGTGATGCCGCTGTCGGCCACCTCGATCTGCAAGGCATGGCCCAGCGCCCGCAGCAGTTCGCCGCAGCAGATGGCGTTGGTGAGGTAGTCCTCGCCACAGTCTCGGCTGTGGAACAGCAGTAGCGTGCTGCCGTCGTTGAGTGTGTGGGTCTGGCCGTCGTACAGCGACGCCGCCTGCTCCAGGCAGTCGCGATAGCGGTCCAGCAGCTCGGTCAGGCGTGTGCGGGGCAGGCGACGCAGTTGTTCCTGGGAGCCCAGTTGCACGGCCAGCACGGCGGTGTACTGCGGCTCGTCGGATTCGACCGCGACAGGCTTGCCGTGACTGTCCTCGGCGTCGATCAGGTCGGCGAAGGCATCATCATCCTCGTCGTCTTCGGCCGTGACCCTGGCTTTTGGCGCTGCCTTGGGCGCGGCGGCGATAGCGTCCAGGTGATCGAAGTCGTCTTCGTCGTCTTCCACCTCCTCGGGCTCTGGCGGTGGCGGTGGGGCCAGGCGAGTGTGCAACTGGCGCGCCAGGTCGCCGATCTCGTCCTGGCGGTCGATTGCCGGAGTGTAGGGGTGTGGATCACGCAGCCACACGCGCAACTGCAGCAGTGGCGTGGTGATGTGGCGACCCAGGCGCAGGCTCAGGGCCAGGGCAAGGGCCAGCAGGATGGCGCCGAGAATGCCCATGCTCTGCATGCTGATGGTCATCGGCTGCTGGAACTGGCTCATGTCCAGGCTGATGCGCAGCTGCCCGGCGGTGACGTCCTGGAAGGTGATCTTGGTCTGGTACAGCCCCTCGGCTTCGCCCAGCAGACCGTTTTTCGGCCGCTGGCCGGCTTCGGCCAGGATGCGGTTGTCCACACTGTAGATGGCCGCATGGGCCACCAGCGGATTCTTCACCAGGTTGCCCAGCAACACGTTGAGGCTGAGGATGTCGTTGGACACCAGCAGCTCGGTCGCCGACGTGGCGGTCTGGATGGTCAGGCTCTGGCCCAGGGCATCCGCCTGCTCATGCATGGCCTGGCGGAACTGCAGACCCATGACACAGGCATAGATCACCAACGCCAGGGCCACCAGGAAAATGTTGTGGCTGGCGATGCGCAGAGCCAGGGGAACGCGACGCTGGCGTAGGGCTCGGAAGATCATCAGGAAGAAGTTATCAGGTTTGACGGGCGTGGGCCGGTTCACAGAGCGCGGCTCTTTATGGCGAAAAAGGTGTTGCGCAGTATAGCGAGCCGTGTTTTGTCGGCAAAGTATCGGTGGTGCCCGATGATCAAGGAAAATCGGTAGAATGCGCATTTTTCATCGAAGTCGGAGCCCGGTCTTGCGCGAAATCGTCCTGATCAACATCACTGGTGAAGACCGTCCCGGTCTCACTGCGGCCATCACTGGCGTCCTGGTCCAGGGCGGTGTGAACATTCTCGACATCGGTCTGGCGGTGATGCATGGCACCTTGTCCTTCGGCATCCTGGTCGACATCCCGGACAACGAAGTTGCCACCAATCTGCTCCAGAGCGTGCAGGCCAAGGCCCATGCGCTGAACCTGCAGGCCCGTTACACGCCGATTTCCGAGGCCGACTATCAACACTGGGCCGACAGTCAGGGCGATGCGCGTCATATCGTGACCCTGCTCAGTCGCAAGGTCACTCCCGAGCAGTTGCAGCGGGTCAGTGCGGTGATCAGCCAGTACGGCCTGACCATCGAGCGCATCGAGCGTCTGTCTGCGCGCGTGTCGCTGGATGTGCCGACCGAGAAGGGCAAGGCGAGCCTCGAGATTTCCGTGCGCGGCGAGCCGAGCGATGGCCAGGCCCTACGTGCGGACTTCTTCGCCTTGGCCGAGGAGCTGAGCATCGACATCGCCTTCCAGAGGGACGACCTGTTCCGCCGCAATCGCCGCCTGGCCGTGTTCGACATGGACTCGACCCTGATCGAGGCCGAAGTGATCGACGAGCTGGCCAAGGCTGCCGGAGTGGGCGAGCAAGTGGCGGCGATCACCGAGCGCGCCATGCGCGGTGAACTGGATTTCCGGGCCAGCTTCAAGGAGCGCATGGCCTTGCTCAAGGGCCTGGATGTCGGTGTCCTGGACGAGATCGGCGCTTCCTTGCGTCTGACCGAAGGCGCCGAACATCTGTTCGCCGAGCTCAAGCGCCTGGGCTACAAGACGGCAATCCTTTCCGGCGGCTTCTCCTACTTTGCCAGGCAGGTGCAGGCGCGCCTGGGCATCGACTATGTCTTCGCCAATGAACTGGAAGTGATCGATGGCAAGGTCACCGGCGTGGCGGTGGAGCCCATCGTCGATGCCCAGCGTAAAGCTGACCTGCTCCAGCAACTGGCGAGCGAAGAAGGCCTGCAGCTGGAGCAGACCATTGCCGTGGGCGACGGAGCCAACGACCTGCCGATGCTGGCGCTGGCAGGCCTGGGTGTGGCCTTCCGTGCCAAACCACTGGTGCGCCAGTCGGCCAAGCAGGCCATCTCCACCCTGGGGCTCGATGGGGTGCTGTACCTGCTGGGCCTGCGTGATCGCGACGCGCGTAGCTGAGTGCAGCGCTGCAATTGCCCAACGAAAAGGCCCCGCAGATGCGGGGCCTTTTGTTTTTGCGCGCGATCAGTCCTGGGCAGGTTGCGCCAGCAGTTCGCCCATGCGCACCGCCGAACCTGCGCCCAGGGTCTGGGCCCACTTCACCTGCTCTGGGCCAAACAGCACGATAGCGGTCGAACCCAGCTTGAAGCGGCCCAGTTCGGCGCCTTTTTCCAGATGGATCGGCGCCCGGCTGCCTTCGTCGTAGCGGAAGGTCTTCAGTTCGCGCTTGGGCGGCGTGACCAGGCCTGCCCAGACGGTCTCGATCGAGGCCACGATCATCGCGCCCACCAGAACCACGGCCATCGGGCCGCGCTCGGTGTCGAACAGGCAGACGACCCGTTCGTTACGGGCGAACAGCTCGGGTACGTTTTCCGCCGTGGTCTGGTTGACCGAGAACAGCCGGCCTGGCACGTAGACCATTTCACGCAGGGTGCCGGCCAGCGGCATGTGCACGCGGTGGTAGTCCTTGGGCGACAGGTAGATGGTGGCAAACTCGCCGCCCATGAACGGCGCGGCCAGGGCCGGATCGCCGCCAAGCAGTTCCAGGGCGCTGAAGCTGTGTCCCTTGGCCTGGAAGATGCGGCCATGCTCGATCGGACCGAGCTGGCTGACCGCGCCGTCGGCCGGGCAGAGGATGGCGCCCGGGGTCTCGTCCAGCGGGCGGGCGCCCGGCTTGAGGGCACGGGTGAAGAAGGCGTTGAAATGCTCGTAGGCGGTCAGGTCTTCGACCAGTGCCTCGGACATGTTCACCTGGTAGCGCTTGGCGAACCAGGCGGTGAAGGCATTCTTGAACCAGCGGGCGCGGCATTCGGCGACGCAGCCGGCCAGCCGCGACAGCAGGTGGTGCGGCAGCAGGTACTGGCTGATGATGAACAAGCGGGATTTCATTGGGTTTCCTTGGAATTTCAGACTTCTACAGGCGTGTCCGGGTGGTTGCCCCATTCGCCCCAGGAGCCGGCATAGGCCTTGACCCGTGGGTAGCCGAGGGCCTTGGCGACCAGATAGGTGAAGCCGGAGCGGTGGTGGGTCTGGCAGTGAGTGATCACTTCCTTGTCCGGGGTGATGCCGAGCTGTTTCAGGATGTCGGCCATGTCCTGACGAATGCGCAGGTGGTCGTTCAGGTCCATGCCTGCGGTCCACTCGAAGTTGACTGCACCGGGAATGTGGCCGCCTTTGGCTGCCAGGACCTTGTCGCCCCGGTATTCGCCAGGGCTGCGGGCGTCCCAGATGGCCAGGTCGACCGCACCCAGGCGGCTTTGCAGGTACTCGCGGGTGGCCGTGGGCTCCAGATGCAGTTGCAGGCTGACCGGGCCGCCCGCGCTGGGTGGCACCTCGACGCTGAGCCTGTCGGCAGGCCAGGCCTGGATGCCGCCATTGAGGTAGTGGTAGCGCGTGTGGCCGATGACATCGAGCAGCCAGATGAAGCGCCCCGCCCAGCCGCCGCCCTCATCGTCGTACACCACATAGACTGCATCGTCGCGGTGGCCGAGCTCACCGAACAGCTTCTCCAGGTCGGCCCGCGCCGGCAGCAGCCCTGGAGCCGGTGGCTGACCCAGTTGGGTGCGCTTGGGGTCGATGAACCGGGCACCGGGGATATGGCCGCTGCCATAGCGGTTGGCGCTGGTCAGGTCGACCAGGATCAGCTGTGGCGAGTCCAGGCGGGGCAGCAGGTCAGCCGGTTCGATCACCAGGGGCAAGCCGGAAAAGTCAGTCATCCACGGTCTCCGGGGTGGAATAGAGGAGGCGATTGTAGCGCAAGGCTCAGGCGTTGCGGTTGGCGAAGGCCGACAGTGCGCGCTCGGTGCATTGGGCCGTCTTGCCGAAGGCCTGCACGCTGACGTCGGCCATCGGTCTGCCGCCTTGATCGGCGAGCAGCAGTATCACTGTCTGGCCATTGGCCGCCAGTGAGCGCAGCAGCAGGTGCTCGCTGCGCAGAACTGCCCGCAAGGACGCCGGCAGCAGGGCCGAGAACTGGGCGTGGTTCTCCGGTGTGAAGCGCAATTGTGCTGCCTTGTCCATCAGGCGCTGCAACAGTTTGCTTTGGGCCAGCGGCAGGACGAGCGAAGCGGCTTCCTGGGGCAGCCCCGCGGTCTGTTGCGCGCGCAGGCACTCGTTGGGCTTGTCGAGCGTCAGCAGCATGACCCGCTGCATGCCGCAGGCCACCAGGGCATCGCGGGCCTGGGTGCTGAGGTGGAGGCTGTTGGTGAAGGGGCTGGGTTGGGTCAGCAGCTCGCCACACAGGACGCGCCAGCGTTCCAGATCCTGGCTGGTGGGTGGTTCGGGCGCAAGCATGTCGGGGTGCGGACGGCGCTGGTGCCAGGGCCAGAGCAACGCTTCGGCGGGATGGAACAGCGCGTGACGGGCATGATGGCGGGCACTGGCCGCTGCTTGCTGGTGCACTTGTTGCTGGACGTCATCCAGTGAAGTCTGCAGGTAAAGGGCCGTGAGCAATTGCCAGCGCAGCAGGTGAGGATTGTCCCAGCCCACCTGCGCCGCCAGCGCCAGGCCGTTGGCCAGCAGCACGGTGTTGGCCGGCTGGTTGAACCATCGGCGTAGACCGGGTTCTTCGTCCAGGCGCTGTTGCTGGCTGAGGTTGTCCTGTTCGCGGGCGATGTTCAGGACCAGGGCCAGCTGTTCGCGCTCATCGAGCAGCAGGCGGTAGCCCTGGGTCACCCATCCGGGCAGGCGCCATTGCTCGGCCACGGCCTGGCACAGTTCCATAATGCGCACGCCGAACAGCTCCTGCTCGACCTCGGAGGCGTCCTCACCCTTGTGGACAACCCGCAACTCCCAGGCGTCGAGCAGCTTGGGATAGGCCAGGGCCAGCGGCCAGAGCGGCGACAGGAACAGCAGGCTGCCCCAATGGATCTCCTGCCACAAGCGGGCCAGGCGGCTGGCGAACAGGCCGCTGGCCTGCTGGGCGGCGTGCTGGCTGATCAGCAGGAACTGGCGCAGCACCGGCGGGATGTCTTCGCCGGGCACGGCAGGCAGGCGCGCCAGCAGGTCGGTCGTGCGGGCCAGGCCCAGGCGGTTGAGGGCGATTTCCAGGCTTTCGGCGGGTTCGGCCTGGCTGGCGTTGGCCGGATGGTTGGCCTCGCGCATCACCGAGAGCACGAGGGCGGGGCTGTCCTGCATCAGTTCGGCGATGTCGCGCAGGGAGCGGCGGCTATCGTTGATAGCCGCCTGGACCCGGTCGTGGCTCTCCTTGGGCACCGGAAGGCGAATGCCGTCGAGCAGCTTTACCCAGGCATCGAGCGAACGTGGAATCTGGCTTGGTACCTTAGCATCCATTGGCATTTTGACATCAGTCCGAACTGGCTTTTCGCATTTTGTGCCTATAGTCTGGCGCAGTTCTGTCGATAAGTAGAAGAAGAGTTTTAAAGCTCCCGCCCCTGACCCTGTCCACCACAGCAAGTGCTTTGAACCTATGGCTAAAATTATCGGCATCATCGTCGTATTCGCGAGCGTGCTCGGCGGCTACGTGCTATCCCACGGCAAGATCGCGGCGCTGATCCAGCCGTTCGAAGTGCTGATCATCGGCGGTGCGGCCTTCGGTGCGTTCCTTCAGGCCAACCCTGGCCACATGACCATGCATGTGATCAAGAAGTCGCTGAAGATGTTCGGCACCCGTTTCACCCATACCTTCTACCTGGAGGTGCTGGGGCTGGTCTACGAGATCCTCAACAAGAGCCGTCGCGAAGGCATGATGGCCATCGAAGGCGATATCGAAGACCCGGCGGCCAGTCCGATCTTCGCCAAGTACCCTGCGGTGCTGGGCGACGATCGCATGACCGCGTACATCTGCGATTACCTGCGCATCATGTCCACCGGCAACATGGCGCCCCATGAGCTCGAAGGCCTGTTCGACATGGAGCTGCTGAACATGAAGGAAGAGCTTGAGCACCCTTCCCATGCGGTGACAGGCATTGCCGACGGCATGCCCGGTTTCGGTATCGTCGCGGCGGTTCTGGGGATCGTGGTGACCATGGCCTCCCTGGGCGATGGCGACCAGAAGTCCATCGGTCTGCACGTGGGCGCGGCACTGGTGGGTACGTTCTTCGGTATTCTCGCGGCCTACGGCTTCTTTGGTCCGTTGGCCAACGCACTGCGTCATGACGCCAAGGAAGAGCTGAACGTCTACGAAGCCATCAAGGCGTCGCTGGTGGCCTCGGCCTCCGGCATGCCGCCATCGCTGGCCGTGGAGTTCGGGCGCAAGGTGCTGTACCCGGCGCACCGCCCGAGCTTCGCCGAGCTGGAACAAGCAGTCCGCGGTCGCTAAGTCATGGAGAACAATCAGCCCATCATCGTCAAGCGCGTCAAGCGCTTTGGCGACGGCCACCATGGCGGTGCCTGGAAGATCGCCTTCGCCGACTTCGCCACGGCGATGATGGCGTTCTTCCTGGTGCTCTGGCTGCTGTCCACTGCCACGCCCGAGCAGAAGATCGCCATCGCCGGCTACTTCAAGGATCCGATCGGCTTCTCCGAAAGCGGCACGCCCTACGTCATCGACCTGGGCGGCTCGCCGCAGCTGGCGCCGGAGAAGACCATCAACCCTGAAGAAAAATCCGAGCCGACGCCCGACACCAGCATCCAGCTGGACAAGGACAAGGTCGAGACCTTGGCCGAGCAGGTCGAGCAGGAGCGCTTGCAACTGCTGTTGCAGGAGTTGCAGAACAAGGTCGAGGAAAACCCGCAACTGCAGAAGTTCAAGGACCAGATCCTGTTCGAGATCACCCAGGACGGCCTGCGCATCCAGATCATGGATGCCGAGAACCGGCCGATGTTCGACATCGGCAGCGCACGTCTGCAGCCGTACTTCGAGGACATCCTGCTGGCCATGGCCGACACCATCAAGGCGGTGCCGAACAAGATCAGCATCAGTGGCCACACCGATGCCAAGCCGTATGCCGGCACTGGCGAGTTCGGCAACTGGGAGCTGTCGGCCAACCGCGCCAACGCCGCGCGGCGTGCGCTGGTCGCCGGGGGCTATCCGGACGAGCAGGTGGCGCGGGTGGTGGGTTATGCCTCGTCGTCGCTGTTCGACCGCAAGGACCCGTTCAACCCGGTCAACCGTCGTATCGATATCATCGTCCTGACCAAGAAGGCCCAGCGCAACATCGAAGGCGAGCAAGGCGCGCCGGATGCGCCAGCGCCGTCCGGGCAGACGCCTCCGGCCAATGGCGCGCCAGGTGCGCCTGGCGCCACCGCACCGGCCACACCGGCCCAGGGCGATACGGCCCAGGCGCCGATGCAGCCACGCGAACTGCGCCAGAAGCTGAACATCTTCGAAGAGGGTGTGTTGAAGATGGACAAGACCCAGGAGTAATCCTGGGTCTGGGGGGCGAGTGGCGGCAAGCCACAGGGCGGGTCAGTAACTGTCCTGTGGCAGGCTGGCGATGATCGAGCGGTAGCTGTTCATCCGCTGCTGCTTGATGCGTCCGTCCTCCAGGGCCTGGAGCAGGGCGCAGCCCGGTTCCCGGTCGTGCTTGCAGTCGCGGAACCGGCAATGGCCGATCAGCTCGCGGAACTCGATGAAACCGGCCTCGACGTCGTCACGGCTGACATGGCCCAGGCCGAACTCACGGATGCCGGGAGAGTCGATCAGGTCCCCGCCATTGGGGAAGTGATACAGGCGGGCCGTGGTGGTGGTGTGCGTGCCCTGGCCGGACCATTCGGACAGGTCGCCCACACGGGTGCGCACCTCGGGCAGCAGGCTGTTGACCAGTGACGACTTGCCGACCCCTGACTGGCCGACGAACACGCTGATATGCTCGTCCAGCGTCTGTTGCAGGTGCTGCATGCCTTCACCCTGGTGGGCCGAGACTTCCAGCAGCGGATAACCCAGGTCGCGGTAGACCGCCAGCAAGGCCTCGATTGTCGGGCCGTTCTGCTCGTTGATCAGGTCGGCCTTGTTCAGCAGCAGCAACGGGCGGATACCTGCATGCTCTGCGGCGACCAGGTAGCGGTCGATCAGGTTCGCCTGGGGCTCGGGCGCCGGGGCGAAGACGATCACGATCAGGTCGACGTTGGCTGCCACAGGCTTGAGCTGGCCATGGTTGTTCGGTCGGCACAGCTCGGCGCTGCGAGGCATCTGCGCGACGATCACGCCATTGCCCTGGTTGCCCGCCCGCCAGACCACGCGGTCTCCGGTGACCAGCGCAGGGAGGTTGGCCCGCAGATGGCAACGGAATATCTGGCCCGCCGCCTCGCCATCCTGGGCCTCGACCTCAACTTGAACACCGAAGTGGGCAATCACCAGCCCCAGCTGTTCCGGGCCCAGGTCGCCCCCTTCCAGTTCTTGCAGGGCATGCTGCTCACGTTTGGCGGCGCGAGCGGCGCGCTCGCCCTGGATTTTTTCGATACGCCAGTTCTGGCGACGGTTGAGCTGGCGTTTGGCCATGAAGGTTCCGTGTTGGCGGGGCAGAAAGAAAACGGCTGGCAGTCTAGCACGGACGATCCTGTCCCTTGCGTTGTCGTTTGCGGCACGAAAGCCACGTGGTGGGCTAATATGACGGCCTATTCGAGGAGCCCTTTCATGCAAAACGCACAGAACCTGATCTGGATCGATCTGGAAATGACCGGTCTGGACCCTGACAGCGACGTCATCATCGAGATGGCGACCATTGTCACCGACAGCGAACTGAACACCCTGGCCGAAGGCCCCGTGATCGCCATCCATCACAGCGATGACGTGCTTGCGCGCATGGACGAGTGGAACACCCGCACCCATGGCGCCTCGGGCTTGACCCAGCGCGTGCGCGAGAGCCGTATCGACATGGCCGAGGCCCAGGCGCAGACCCTCGCCTTCCTCGAGCAATGGGTACCCAAGGGCAAGTCGCCGATCTGCGGCAACAGCATCTGTCAGGATCGTCGCTTCCTTTATCGCCACATGCCGAAGCTCGAAGGCTTCTTCCACTACCGCAACCTGGACGTCTCCACCCTCAAGGAGCTGGCCGCGCGCTGGGCGCCGCAGGTGCGTGACAGCTTCAAGAAGGGTGGCACCCACCTGGCACTGGACGACATCCGCGAGTCCATCGCCGAGCTGCGTCACTACCGTGAGCACTTCATCAAGCTGTGAGTCGAGGCGGTGATCGGCCGGTGTTTCTGGCGCATGGCTAGAAACCTTGGGAATCGGTAGACTGCGCGCCTTTTTTCGTACGGACACGCACCATGTTGTTGATGCTCTACCTCATCGCCATCACCGCCGAAGCCATGACGGGGGCGCTTTCCGCTGGCCGTCGGGGCATGGACTGGTTCGGTGTGGTGCTGATCGCCTGCGTCACGGCCCTGGGCGGTGGATCGGTGCGGGACGTGCTGCTTGGCCACTACCCGCTGACTTGGGTGAAGCATCCTGAATACCTGGTGCTGACCAGCTTCGCGGCACTGCTGACCATCTTCATCGCGCCGCTGATGCGCCATCTGCGTTCGCTGTTCCTGGTGCTCGATGCCCTTGGGCTGGTGGCTTTCACCCTGATCGGCTGCATGACAGCCCTGGAAATGGGGCAAGGCATGCTGGTGGCGTCGATCAGCGGGGTGATCACGGGGGTGTTCGGCGGCATCCTGCGGGATATCTTCTGCAACGACATCCCCCTGGTGTTCCGTCGGGAGCTGTATGCCAGCGTCTCGTTCGCGGCCGCCTGGTTCTATCTGGGGTGCGTGTACTTCAAGGTGCCGGCCGAGCAGGCCATGCTGCTGACCTTGTTCGGCGGTTTCCTGGTGCGGTTGCTGGCAATCCGTTTCCACTGGGAAATGCCCAAGTTCCACTACAACGACCAGCAGTGACCCGGCTTTCGTCGTTTCAGGTCCGGCCCTTTCGCAGGTAAGCCCGGCTTCCACATGGCCTGCGCTGAATCATGGGGTTGCACCGTACCTGTAGGGGCGGCCTTGCGTCGCGCTGGGCGGCGAAGCAGCCCCTGGGGTTGCACTCGGTCAGCCCAGGCCTCTGGCCTCATGCTGCGCCAGCGCCCACGCCACATGTTCGCGCACCAGCTCCGAGGAATGCGCCTGCCGGGCCCGCAGGGCTTCCAGCACCGGGATGGTCGTTGGTGCGTTGCCCAGCCCCACCGCCAGATTTCGCAACCAGCGCTCGTAACCTGCGCGGCGCAGGGGCGACCCTTCGGTATTGCTCAGGAAGGTTGCCTCATCCCACAGGAACAGCTCGGCCAGCTCGGCGTTGTCCAGGCCGTGACGGGGCTTGAAGTCGTTTTCCTGGGTCGGGCGGGCGAAGCGGTTCCAGGGGCAGACGATCTGGCAGTCGTCGCAGCCGAACACCCGATTGCCGATCAGCGGGCGCAGCTCGACCGGGATCGCCTGCTTGAGCTCAATGGTCAGGTAGGAAATGCAGCGCCGGGCGTCAAGTACATAGGGGCCGACGAAGGCACCGGTGGGACAGATGTCCAGGCAGGCCTGGCAGCGCCCGCAATGCTCGGTGGTCTGGGCCTGGTCCACGGGCAGCGGCAGGTCGACGAACAGCTCGGCGAGGAAGAAGTAGCTGCCGGCCTTGCGGTTGAGCAGCAAGGTGTTCTTGCCGATCCAGCCCAGGCCAGCCTGTTCGGCAATGGCTTTTTCCAGCACCGGGGCGCTGTCGACGAAGGCGCGAAAGCCGAAGGGGCCGATGGCCTGCTGGATGCGTTCGGCCAGGTGCTGAACGCGTTTGCGCACCAGCTTGTGGTAGTCGCGACCCAGGGCGTAGCGGGAAATGTAGGCTTTCCCCGGGTGCGCCAGCATCTGTGCCATGCGCGTGTCGCCAGGCAGGTAGTCCATGCGCAGCGACACCACGCGCAGGGTGCCGGGTACCAGCTCGTCGGGGTGCGAGCGTTTGCTGCCATGGGCAGCCATGTAGTCCATCTCGCCTTGGTAGCCGGCCTCCAGCCAGCGTTGCAGGTGTTGCTCGTGCTCGCCAAGCGTCACGCCGGCGATACCGACGTGGGCGAAACCGAGTTCGCGGCCCCAATCCTTGATCGATTGGGTCAGCGTGGTGAGGTCAGGAAGGCAAGCGGACATGGATGGGCAAGGCATTACAGGCAGAGGTGCGTATAATTCTGCCAGACATCGGAGCCTTTGACCCCATGCCCCAGACCAAACACCTCGGCAATGCCCCGCAACTGCTCGGCAGCACGACCACCGCGCACCTGCCACCACGCCGTGCCGACGCCCATAAAGGCGACTTCGGCCATGTGCTGGTGGTGGGTGGCGACCTAGGCACGGGCGGCGCGGTGATGCTCAGCGCCGAGGCCGCCTTGCGCTGCGGCGCGGGCCTGGTGAGCGTAGCCACGCGCCCGGAGCATGTGGTCGCCGGCCTGGCCCGACTGCCCGAGACCATGTGGTTGGGGGTGAACTCGGCCAATCAATTGATGGGCGTGCTCGAGCGTGCCTCGGTGCTGGTGGTCGGCCCTGGCCTGGGCCAGGCCGCCTGGGGGCTCAGCTTGCTATCGGCGGCGGCCAACGCCTCTGTGCCGCAGGTGTGGGATGCCGACGCCCTGAACCAGCTGGCGCACAGGCCTTTGGCCCTGCACAGCGGCAGCATCCTCACTCCGCATCCGGGGGAGGCAGCACGTATGCTGGGTATTTCCACCGAGGCGGTGCAGGCCGACCGGATGGGCGCGGCCCGCAAGCTGGCGCGCAAGCATGCCAGTGTCTGCGTGCTAAAGGGCGCCGGCACGCTGGTGGCCGACCCTGGCGGAAGATTGGCGCTGTGCGAGCGTGGCCATCCGGCCATGGCCGGTGCGGGCCTGGGCGATGTGCTGACCGGCGTTCTGGCCGCCTTGCTGGCCCAGGGGCTGGATGCCTGGGCGGCGGCTTGCCTGGGCGTCTGGTTGCACGCATGCGCGGGCGAACGCCTGGGTGTGAAGGGAAGAGGCCTGGCGGCCAGCGATCTGGTTCCGGTCATTCGTGAGTTGTTGGAGGAGCATTCAGCGTGTCAGGCATAACCCTGTTTCTGGTCGACGAACCGGCTACCGTGGCATTTGGCGCACGCCTGGCCGAGGTGACGGGCGGTCATGGCGTGATCTTTCTCGAGGGCGACCTGGGCGCCGGCAAGACCACGCTTTCGCGCGGGCTGATCCGTGGCCTGGGCCATACCGGGCCGGTCAAGAGCCCGACCTTCACCGTGGTCGAGCCCTACGAGATAGGGAACGTACGTGCCTACCATTTCGACCTGTACCGTCTGGTCGACCCGGAGGAGCTCGAGTTCATGGGCATTCGCGATTACTTCGACGGCGACCCGCTGTGCTTGTTCGAATGGCCACAAAAGGGTGCGGGCGTTTTGCCAAAGCCCGACCTGACCATTACCATAAGCCCGCAGGCGAGCGGACGCTCGCTGCTCCTTTCGCCGCAGGGGGCTCGCGGTGAGGCCTGGTGCGCCGTCCTGGCCACAGAATTCAAACAGTAAATGGGGTTAGGTATGCGCATACGCGCACTGGTCGCCGTCGTTGGGCTGCTGCTGACAGCGGTGACCGTTGACGCTCTGGCCGTCACACAAGTCAAGAGCATGCGTCTGTGGCGCGCACCGGACAACACGCGGCTGGTCTTCGATCTGTCCGGCCCTGTGCAGCACAGCGTCTTCACCCTGACCGCGCCGGACCGCCTGGTCATCGACATCAATGGCGCCACCTTGGGTGGATCGCTGAATGTCGCCACGTCCAACACGCCGATCAGCAGCGTGCGCTCCGCCCAGCGGACCCCGACCGATCTACGTGTGGTCGTCGACCTGAAAAAGGCCGTGACGCCCAAGAGCTTCACCCTGGCGCCCAATGCCCAATACGGCAACCGCCTGGTCGTCGACCTGTACGACCAGGAGGCCGATGCCGTCGCTGCCAGCACGCCGATCCCGCCGCCTGCGCAGACACCGGCCACCCCTCCTGCTGTGCCGGTGACGCCTGCACAACCGGCCATCAAGCTGCCACCTGTGCCAAGCGGCAAGCGTGACGTCGTCGTTGCCATCGACGCCGGTCATGGCGGTGAAGACCCCGGGGCATCGGGTTCGCGGGGCCAACATGAAAAAGACATCGTCTTGCAGATCGCCCGGGAGCTGCAGCGCCAGATCAACTCCGAGCGGGGTTATCGCGCCGAGTTGACCCGGACCGGCGATTACTTCATCCCGCTGCGCAAGCGCACCGAGATCGCCCGCAAGAAGGGTGCCGACCTGTTCATCTCCATCCACGCCGATGCCGCGCCGTCCAAGGCTGCCTTCGGTGCCTCGGTGTTCGCCTTGTCCGACCGCGGCGCGACCTCCGAGACGGCGCGCTGGCTGGCCGATACGGAAAACCGCTCCGACCTGATCGGCGGCGCCGGCAACGTCAGCCTCGACGACAAGGACCGCATGCTCGCAGGCGTGCTGCTGGACCTGTCGATGACCGCCACGCTCAGCTCCAGCCTCGATGTGGGGCAAAAGGTGCTGGGCAACATGGGCCGCATCACCCCGCTGCACAAGCGTCGCGTGGAACAGGCCGGGTTCATGGTGCTGAAGTCGCCGGACATTCCGTCGATCCTGGTGGAAACCGGGTTCATCTCCAACGCCAACGAAGCCGCCAAGCTGGCGACCCAAAGCCACCAGCAGGCCCTGGCTCGCTCGATCCATACCGGTGTGCGTCAGTACTTCCAGCAAAGTCCGCCACCGGGGACCTACATTGCCTGGCTGCGTGACAGCGGCAAGATCGCCCAGGGCCCGCGTGAGCACACCGTGCGTCCCGGCGAAACCCTGGCCATGATCGCCGTGCGCTATCAGGTCAGCGTGGCCGGCCTGCGCAGCGCCAACAGTCTCAAGAGTGATGAGCTGAAGGTCGGCCAGCATCTCGACATCCCTGGCACCACCCTGGCATCCCAGCAATGAGTGGTGGTTCGCGCATCCAGTTGCTCAGCCCCCGGCTGGCCAACCAGATCGCCGCAGGCGAGGTGGTCGAGCGCCCGGCCTCGGTGGCCAAGGAGCTGCTGGAAAACAGCCTGGACTCCGGTGCCCGGCGCATCGATGTGGAAGTCGAGCAGGGCGGGGTGAAACTGCTGCGCGTGCGTGACGACGGCGGTGGCATCGCGCCCGACGACTTGCCGCTGGCCCTCGCGCGCCATGCCACCAGCAAGATCCGTGAACTGGAAGACCTCGAGGGGGTGCTTAGCCTGGGTTTTCGCGGCGAGGCCCTGGCGTCGATCAGTTCCGTGGCTCGCCTGACCCTCACCTCGCGCACCGCCAGCGCTGGCGAGGCCTGGCAGGTGGAGACCGAGGGGCGCGACATGACGCCGCGCGTGCAGCCTGCCGCACACCCGGTCGGCACCTCGGTCGAGGTGCGTGACCTGTTCTTCAATACGCCGGCCAGGCGCAAGTTCCTCAAGTCGGAAAAGACCGAGTTCGATCACCTGCAGGAAGTCATCCGCCGCCTGGCCCTGGCGCGTTTCGATGTCGGTTTCCATCTGCGTCATAACGGCAAGAGCATCCTCAGCCTGCACGAGGCGCCCGATGAGATGACCCGGGCGCGGCGAGTCGGAACGATCTGCGGCCCGGGCTTTCTCGAGCAGGCGCTGCCGATCGATGTTGAGCGCAACGGCTTGCGGTTGTGGGGCTGGGTCGGTCTGCCGACTTTTTCGCGCAGCCAGGCCGACCTGCAGTACTTCTTCGTCAATGGTCGCGCCGTGCGCGACAAACTGGTGGCCCACGCGGTTCGCCAGGCGTACCGAGACGTGCTGTTCAACGGTCGGCACCCGACCTTCGTGCTGTTCCTGGAGCTGGAGCCGAACGGCGTCGACGTCAACGTGCACCCGACCAAGCATGAAGTACGTTTTCGCGAAGGACGCATGGTCCATGATTTCCTCTACGGCACCTTGCACCGCGCCCTGGCGGATGTGCGCCCCGAGGACCAGTTGGCCGCGCCGGCCGCGGCCGCCGAGATCGTGCGCCCCAGCGGCCTGCAGGTGGGCGAGTTCGGCCCCCAGGGCGAGATGCGTCTGGCCTCGCCGGTGCTCGAGCCACCTCAGGCCGAGCCGCGTCAATCCTTTTCGGGTGGCGGCTCGGGCTATCAGTATCAATATACGCCGCGTCCGGCCCAGCCGGTGCCTGTCGGCGAGGCGCAGGCGGTCTACCGTGAATTCTTCGCCCCGCTGGAAGGCGGTGTGTCGGCGCCAGTGGCGCTACCGCAGAGCCAGGGCGACGTGCCACCGCTGGGCTATGCCTTGGCGCAGCTCAAGGGTATCTACATTCTGGCCGAGAATGCCGTCGGCCTGGTGCTGGTGGACATGCACGCCGCCCATGAGCGGATCATGTATGAACGGCTCAAGGTGGCCATGGCCAGCGAAGGGCTGAGCGGCCAGCCGCTGCTGGTGCCCGAGTCCCTGGCGCTGAGCCAGCGAGAGGCCGATTGCGCCGAGGAGCATGCCCAGTGGTTCCAGCGCCTGGGCTTCGAATTGCAGCGCCTGGGTCCTGAAACCCTGGCGATCCGGCAGATTCCGGCCTTGCTCAAGCAGGCCGAGGCCAACCGTCTGGTCCAGGACGTGCTCGCTGATCTGATGGAGTACGGCACCAGCGATCGTATCCAGGCGCACCTCAACGAGCTGCTCGGCACCATGGCCTGCCACGGCGCCGTGCGCGCCAACCGCCGCCTGGCCATTGCGGAGATGAATGCACTGCTGCGCGACATGGAAAACACCGAGCGCAGCGGCCAGTGCAACCACGGTCGCCCGACCTGGACCCAGCTTGGGCTGGACGATCTGGACAAACTTTTCCTGCGCGGTCGATGACATGAGCGGCAAGCCCCCAGCGATATTCCTCATGGGCCCGACGGCGGCCGGCAAGACCGACCTCGCCATCGAGCTGACCAAGGTGCTGCCCTGCGAGTTGATCAGTGTCGATTCGGCGCTGGTGTACCGGGGCATGGACATCGGGACAGCCAAGCCGTCGAAGGACGTACTGGCTGCGCACCCGCACCGCTTGATCGACATCCTCGACCCGGCCGAGAGCTATTCGGCGGCGCAGTTCTGCACCGATGCGCTGGAGGCCATGGCCGAGATCACCGCGCGGGGCAGGATCCCCCTGCTGGTGGGGGGCACGATGCTGTATTACAAGGCGCTGGTCGATGGCCTGGCGGATATGCCTCCCGCGGATGCTGCGGTGCGCGCCGAGCTCGAGGCCCAGGCCCGCGAACTGGGCTTGGCCGGGTTGCATCGGCAATTGGCTGAAGTCGACCCGGAGTCAGCGGCACGCATCCACCCCAACGACCCGCAGCGGCTGATCCGCGCCCTGGAAGTCTACCGGGTGAGCGGTGAAAGCATGACCGCCCACCGCCAGCGTCAATTCGCGGAAAGTCGCGGTGCAGACGCAGGCGCGAGCGGACATTTGCCCTATACTGTCGCCAGTTTGGCGATTGCTCCTACAGATCGTCACATTTTGCATCAGCGAATTGCGCTACGATTCTCGCAAATGCTGGAGCAGGGGTTCGTCGACGAGGTCCTCGCGCTGCGAGCCAGAAGTGACTTGCATGCGGGGCTGCCGTCTATACGGGCAGTGGGGTATCGGCAGGTCTGGGACCACCTGGACGGCAAGCTGACAGCCGACGAGATGCGTGAGCGCGGTATCATTGCCACTCGCCAGTTGGCCAAGCGGCAGTTCACCTGGTTACGTGGCTGGTCCGGCGTAGAGTGGCTCGATAGCCTGGCCTGCGACAATCTGTCCCGCACCTTGAAATACCTGGGGGCCATCTCCATATTGAGCTGAGTCCCTGCAATTGCCGTCTATTCTTGCGAATAGGACGGCTTGAATTACCGATTTTTCTTGTTTTTTACTATTGATCCTTACAGGAGTGCGGCATATGTCAAAAGGGCATTCGCTACAAGACCCTTACTTGAACACCTTGAGAAAAGAAAAGGTCCCAGTTTCTATCTACCTGGTAAACGGGATCAAGCTGCAGGGCTCGATCGAATCTTTCGACCAGTTCGTGGTGCTGCTGAAGAACACCGTCAGCCAGATGGTCTACAAGCACGCTATCTCGACCGTGGTTCCTGCGCGTCCGGTTCGCCTGCCAAGCCCGTCCGATTCCGAACACGGCGACAGCGAGCCAGGCAACGCCTGATAGGAGCCTGCATTGTTCTTTGAGCGCCACGGTGGTGGTGAGCGAGCGCTGCTCGTTCACTTGGAAGGTCAGAACCCTGAGGCGCGCGAAGACCCGCAGGAGTTTCAGGAGCTGGCGCTGTCGGCCGGAGCGGAGATCGTTTCGCTGGTCACGGTGGCCCGGCACCAGCCTACAGCCAAGTACCTGATTGGCAGCGGCAAGGTCGAGGAGCTGCACGACCTGGTCCATGCCGAGCAGGTCGATCTGGTGATATTCAACCATACCCTCACGCCCAGTCAGGAGCGCAACCTCGAACGCGTTTTCGAGTGTCGTGTGCTCGACCGCACCGGGCTGATCCTCGACATCTTCGCCCAGCGGGCGCGTACCCATGAAGGCAAGCTTCAGGTCGAACTGGCCCAGCTCGAACACATGAGCACGCGGCTGGTACGGGGGTGGACCCACCTGGAGCGGCAGAAGGGCGGTATCGGCCTGCGCGGCCCGGGTGAGACCCAGCTCGAAACCGACCGCCGCCTGTTGCGGGTCCGCCTGCGGCAGATCAAGGCGCGTCTGGAGAAGGTGCGCAGCCAGCGCGAACAAGCCCGTCGTGGGCGCAAGCGCGCGGATATCCCCTCGGTTTCGCTGGTGGGCTACACCAACGCCGGCAAGTCGACGCTGTTCAATGCCCTGACCGCCTCCGAGGTGTACGCCGCGGACCAGTTGTTCGCCACGCTCGACCCGACCCTGCGCCGGCTCGAACTCGACGACCTGGGGCCGATCGTGCTGGCCGATACCGTAGGCTTCATTCGCCACCTGCCGCACAAGCTCGTCGAGGCATTTCGGGCTACGCTCGAAGAATCGAGCAACTCGGACCTGTTGCTGCATGTGATCGACGCCCATGAGCCCGAGCGCATGGAACAGATCGAGCAGGTGCTGGCGGTGTTGGGCGAGATCGGTGCCGAAGGCTTGCCGATCCTCGAGGTCTATAACAAACTCGACCTGCTCGAAGATGTCGAGCCGCAGATCCAGCGCGATGCCGACGGCAAGCCGCAACGGGTCTGGGTATCGGCACGTGATGGGCGTGGCCTGGAACTGGTTGGCCAGGCGATTGCCGAGTTGCTGGGGGATGATCTGTATGTCGGAACCCTGTGCCTGGAGCAGCGACTTGCCCGCTTGCGCGCGCAATTCTTCGCTCTCGGCGCGGTGCAAGGCGAAGAGCACGATGAAGAGGGTCGCAGCCTGCTGAGCGTGCGACTGCCCCGGGTGGAGCTCAATCGCCTGGTCAGTCGCGAAGGCATGGAGCCTGAACTGTTCATCGAGCAACACACTTTGCAATAAATGCCCGTCGAGGTCGCCGGGCGGCCGGGACAGGCATTCTGTAGCATTGGACGGCGCGCCGTGGGCGCGTCTTTGCTTTATCAGATGGAGAGCGCTATGGCTTGGAACGAGCCGGGTGGCAACTCGAACAATCAGGATCCCTGGGGCGGCCGCCGTGGCGGCGGCGGTGGTGGCGACAAGAAAGGTCCACCGGATCTGGACGAGGCCTTCCGCAAGCTGCAGGACAGCCTGAACGGCATGTTCGGCAGTGGCAGGAAACGCGGTGGCGGTGGTGACCGCAACATGGGCAAAGGTGGTGGGCTGGGCTTGCTGGGCATCGGCCTGGCCGTGCTGGCGGCCATCTGGCTGTACAGCGCCGTGTACGTGGTGGACGAGCAGGAGCAGGCCGTGGTGCTGCGCTTCGGCAAGTACTACGAGACAGTCGGCCCGGGCCTGAACATCTATTTCCCGCCGATCGACCGCAAGTATCTTGAGAACGTGACCCGCGAGCGGGCCTACACCAAGCAGGGGCAGATGCTCACCGAGGACGAGAACATCGTCGAGGTGCCGCTGACCGTGCAGTACAAGATCACCAATCTGCAGGACTTCGTGCTCAACGTCGACCAGCCGGAAGTCAGTCTGCAGCATGCGACCGACAGCGCCCTGCGCCACGTGGTGGGCTCCACCTCGATGGACCAGGTGCTGACTGAAGGCCGTGAACAGATGGCCGTCGACATCCGCGAACGTCTGCAACGCTTCCTCGACAACTACCGCACCGGTATCACCGTCACCCAGGTCAACGTACAGAGCGCGGCAGCCCCGCGTGAGGTGCAGGAAGCCTTCGACGACGTGATCCGTGCCCGCGAGGACGAACAGCGCGCGCGCAACCAGGCCGAGTCCTATGCCAACGGCGTGGTGCCCGAGGCCCGTGGTCAGGCCCAGCGCATCATCGAGGATGCCAACGGCTACCGCGATGAAGTGATCGCCCGTGCCAAGGGTGAGGCCGATCGCTTCACCAAGCTGGTTGCCGAGTACCGCAAGGCGCCGGACGTGACCCGTCAGCGTCTGTACCTGGAGACCATGCAGGAGGTCTACAGCAATTCGAGCAAGGTTCTGGTGACCAGCAAGGACGGGCAGAACAACCTGCTCTACCTGCCGCTGGACAAGATGGTCGAAGGCAGCCGCAACGCGGCCGCACCGGTCAGTAGCGCACCGGCGTCGGTCAACGATGCGGCCGCGCGCGCGGCGCAGGAAATGCAACAGCAGCAACAATCGCTGCGTTCTAGGGAGAGCCGCTGATGAGCAATAAATCGCTGATCGCCCTGATCGCCGCCGTGGTGCTGGCCATCGTGGCCTGGAACAGCTTCTACATCGTGTCCCAGACCGAGCGTGCGGTATTGCTGCAGTTCGGCCGTGTGGTCCAGGCGGATGTACAGCCAGGCCTGCATGTGAAGGTTCCCTACGTCAACCAGGTGCGCAAGTTCGATGCCCGCCTGATGACCCTGGACGCCCCGACCCAGCGCTTCCTGACCCTCGAGAAGAAAGCGGTGATGGTCGATGCCTACGCCAAGTGGCGGGTCAAGGATGCCGAGCGGTTCTATACCGCGACCTCCGGTCTCAAGCAGATCGCCGACGAGCGTCTGTCCCGTCGTCTGGAAAGCGGCCTGCGCGACCAGTTCGGTAAGCGCACCTTGCATGAGGTGGTCTCCGGCGAGCGTGACGCGCTGATGGCTGACATCACCGCTTCGCTGAACCGCATGGCCAGCAAGGAGCTGGGTATCGAGGTTGTCGACGTGCGCGTCAAGGCCATCGACCTGCCCAAGGAAGTCAACCGCAGCGTGTTCGACCGCATGAGCACCGAGCGTGAGCGTGAAGCCCGCGAACACCGCGCCAAGGGTAACGAACTGGCCGAAGGTATCCGCGCCGATGCCGACCGTCAGCGCCGTGTACTGCTGGCCGAGGCCTATCGTGAGGCTGAAGAGACCCGCGGTGACGGTGATGCCCAGGCAGCCGCCATCTACGCCAAGGCCTACAACCAGGACGCCGACTTCTATGCGTTCTACCGTAGCCTGCAGGCCTACCGCGAAAGCTTCTCCAGCAAGAGCGACGTGCTGGTCCTGGATCCGAAGAACGAGTTCTTCCGCTTCCTGGACAAGAGCAAGCCTTGAACCTCTCCTGAAGGGCGCCCCCGCCCGGCAGCTAAAATGCCAAGCGGGGTGCATCCTGAAGGAAAAGGGGTGTATGATGAGTCAGCCGGGAAATTCCCGGCTTTTTTGCGTCTGCAAGGTTGATCGGCCACGCGCCGGTTGACGGTTTGGTCAGGTCGCAAGGCTATTCGAGGGTATTGGGTACGGTGGTAGCGCTGGGATCAGTGCTGCCCGCTGCTGTGCGCCAATGCCTGCTTTACTGACGGCTCGCCAGCTGGCAAGCCGCCCGGACCAGAGGGGAAATGGCGTAATGGCAACGGTAGACCGCTGGCTGCTGCCAGATGGCATCGAGGAAGTACTGCCGCCTGAAGCTGCGCGCATCGAGATCGCGCGTCGCCAGGTGTTGGACCTGTTCCAGAGTTGGGGTTACGAGCTGGTCGTCACCCCACATATCGAGTACCTGGAATCGCTGCTCACCGGCGCCGGTCAGGACCTGGACCAGCGCACCTTCAAGGTCGTCGACCCACAGTCCGGTCGCCTGATGGGCTTTCGTGCCGACTTCACCCCGCAGGTGGCGCGCATCGATGCCCACACCTTGCGTCGCGAAGGGCCGAGCCGTCTGTGCTATGCCGGCAGCGTGCTGCATGCCCAGCCCCGCGCCCTGTCCACCTCGCGCAGCCCGATTCAGCTCGGTGCCGAGTTGTACGGCGATGCCAGCCCCACCAGCGATGTCGAAGTCATCAGCTTGATGCTCGCCACACTGCAACTGACCGATGTCGCCGATGTGCACATGGATCTTGGCCATGTGGGTATCTACCGCGGCCTGGCCCGTGCCGCCGGCTTGTCCGGCGCGGTCGAGCAGCAGCTTTTTGATGCCTTGCAGCGCAAGGCTGTCGATGAGGTGCAGGCGCTGACCGCCGACCTGCCGAAGGACCTGGGCAACATGCTGCGTGCGCTGGCCGAGTTGTGCGGTGGTCGCGAAGTGCTGGCCGAGGCGCGTGTGCGCCTGGGGCGTGCGCCGGCCAGCGTGCTGGCGGCGCTGGATGACCTGCTGGCGATCGCCGATCGTCTGGCGGCGCGCTATCCGGACTTGCCGCTGTACTTCGACCTGGGCGAGCTGCGCGGTTACCACTATCACACCGGCGTGGTGTTCGCCGTGTTCGTCCCGGGCGTCGGTCAGTCGATCGCCCAGGGTGGGCGCTACGACGACATCGGTGCCGACTTCGGCCGGGCGCGTCCGGCCACTGGTTTCTCCACGGATTTGAAGACCCTGGTCACACTGGGGCGAGCGGAGGTCGTATTGCCGTCTGGCGGGATCTGGATGCCCGACAGTGGCGACACGGCCCTCTGGCAGATGGTCTGCCAGTTGCGCAACGAGGGCCAGCGTGTGGTCCAGGCCCTGCCTGGCCAGCCGCTGAGTGCTGCTCTCGAGGCGGATTGTGATCGGCAATTGATTCAGCAAGACGGGCGCTGGCAGGTACTGCCGCTGACCCATTGAGTTTCTTCGTCGGCGGTAGGCCGGCAACCAAGTTTGCGTGAATGAGGACAAGTGTTATGGGTAAGAATGTCGTCGTCCTGGGCACCCAGTGGGGTGATGAGGGCAAAGGCAAGATCGTCGATCTGCTGACCGAACATGCTGCCGCCGTAGTGCGTTACCAAGGTGGCCACAACGCGGGCCACACCCTGGTGATCAACGGTGAGAAGACCGTTCTGCACCTGATTCCTTCCGGCATCCTGCGTGAAGGCGTTCAGTGCCTGATCGGCAACGGCGTGGTCGTTGCCCCGGATGCCCTGATGCGTGAAATCACCAAGCTGGAAGAGAAGGGCGTGCCGGTGCGTGAGCGCCTGCGCATCAGCCCGGCTGCTCCGCTGATCCTGTCCTATCACGTGGCCCTCGACCAGGCCCGTGAGAAGGCCCGCGGCGAAGCCAAGATCGGCACCACCGGCCGTGGCATCGGCCCAGCCTACGAAGACAAGGTCGCCCGTCGCGGCCTGCGCGTTGGCGACCTGTTCCATCGCGAGCGTTTTGCCGCCAAGCTCGGTGAGCTGCTGGACTACCACAACTTCCAGCTGGTGAACTACTACAAAGAGCCGGCCATCGACTTCCAGCAGACCCTGGACGAGTGCATGGCCTACGCCGAGCAGCTCAAGCCGATGATGCTCGACGTCACCGCCGAGCTGCACAACCTGCGTCGCGCCGGCAAGGACATCATGTTCGAAGGCGCCCAGGGCTCGCTGCTGGACATCGACCACGGTACCTATCCGTATGTCACCAGCTCCAACACCACCGCTGGCGGTATCTCCACCGGTTCCGGCGTTGGCCCGATGTACCTGGACTACATCCTCGGCATCACCAAGGCCTACACCACCCGCGTAGGCTCCGGCCCGTTCCCGACCGAGCTGTTCGACGAAACCGGCGCCACCCTGGCCAAGCGTGGTCATGAGTTTGGCTCCACCACCGGTCGTGCCCGTCGTTGCGGCTGGTTCGATGCCGTGATCCTGCGTCGTGCCATCGATGTCAACAGCATCTCGGGCATCTGCCTGACCAAGCTGGACGTGCTGGACGGCCTGGAAACCATCAACATCTGCGTTGGCTACAAGAACGAGAACGGTGCCGTCATCGACGCGCCTTCCGATGCCGACAGCTACATCGGCCTGGAGCCGGTGTACGAAGAGATGCCAGGCTGGAGCGAGTCGACCGTGGGCGTCAAAACCCTGGAAGAACTGCCGGCCAACGCCCGCGCCTACATCAAGCGCATCGAGGAGCTGATCGGTGCGCCGATCGACATCATCTCGACTGGTCCGGACCGCAACGAGACCATCGTCCTGCGTCATCCGTTCGCCTGATCCGCTCAGCGAGCTGATCCAGCGCCGCGTTCCCGAAAGGGGCGCGGCGTTTTTTTTTGCTTGGCCACAAGCAAGGCATGGATGCACGACATCATGGCATTTATGCCTGATGCTTACGGCACAACCCTTGCTCTATAGAAACTCCTGTAGGTGCCATCAAAGTAATGGCGCCAGAAAACACGGGAGTTACAACGTGTCTGCCATCCTTTCATTGTTACGAAGCCGCCTCTTGCGGCCAGTGTTTGTGGCGCTTGGTATCGCTTTGTTGGTGCAAGTGCTGGTTGCCGTTGCACTGACGCGGAGCACGGTCACGGCCTTGGAGGCTGATCTGGGCGATCGTCTGGGCAACGACAGCCGCAAGCTTGCCACCGAGCTCGAACAGGCCGGGCAGGACGTGCGCTCCGGGCTGGACAGCCTTTCGGCCAGCACACGCCAGCGCCTGAGTGCCGGTTTGTCCTCGCGGCTGGAAAGCGAGCAGCAGCAACTGCGTACCACGTTGGAGAAGAACCTCAAGGACTCGGCCAACGACATGGCCGAGCTGCTTGCCTCGGTCGCGCCGCGGGCCATCTGGGATAACGACGTGCCGACGCTCTCGGACTTCGCCCGTCGCGCCCAGCGCAACCCGAACGTGCTGTTCGTCATCTACGACGACGCCCAGGGCCAGCATCTGACCCGCTACCTCAACCGACAGAATCCGATCAACCAGGCATTGGTCGAGCGCGGGCAGGGTGAGCGTGCGCTGGACAAGGTGCTCGATGCGGCGCGCAAAGACCCTTCTGTTTACTACGTCGAGGCCTCCATCAACCCCAATGGCGCCGAAATCGGCAAGGTGCTGATGGGGGTGTCCACCGCAGGCGTGGAGCAGGAGCTCAAGGCGCTGGATCAGCGCTTTGCCGCCTTGATTGCCAGCGGCGAGCAACTGGTGGGCGACAGCCTGGTGGCGGCCGCCGCCGATAGCGGCAAGGCCCTGCGGGCGCGTCTGGAGACGGCGCAAAACAGCGCTACCGCCATGCAGGCCAATACGGCGCAAACGGTGCGCGATGCCGCTGGTGAGCTGCGCTGGCGGATCGGTCTGGGGCTGGTGCTGGTGGGGCTGGGTGTGTTGCTGGTCGTCGCGGTGGTGCTGGGTCGGCGTGTGGTCAACAAACTGCGCCTGCTGATCGCGGCCCTGAACGATCTGGCGGCGGGCGAGGGTGACCTGACCAAGCGAGTGGCGCTGGACAGTCGTGACGAGATCGGTGACATGGCGTCGGCGGTCAACCGCTTCGTCGACAAGCTGCAACCCATCGTCCGCGAGGCCGGAGAGGTGGCCCAGCGCACGGGCATGGAGATCGGCACCATGGCCCAGCGCAACGCCGGGGCCGATGCTGCTGCCGCGCTGCAGCGTGACGAGGTCGCCGCCAGCCTGCGTGATCTTTCGAGCATGGCGGATGAGGCCCAGGCCGAGAGCCATGCCATGCAGGCGGCCTTGCAGCAGGTGGTGGACATCCGTCAGGCCACCGACGAGAACAGCCGCGCCTCCACCCAGCTGGCGCGTCTGATCGAAAACCTGGCAGGTGAAGTGGAGGCCGGCTCCCAGGTGATCGAGCGTCTGGCCAAGCAGAGCGAGCAGATCGAAGTGGTGCTGACGGTGATCCATGGTATCGCCGAACAAACCAACCTGCTGGCGCTCAACGCCGCGATCGAGGCGGCGCGGGCTGGTGAGACCGGCCGAGGCTTTGCCGTGGTCGCTGACGAAGTGCGTGCCCTGGCAAGCAAGACGCAGAGTTCCACGGGGGATATCCAGGCGCATATCGCCGCGTTGCAGGCCGGTGCCAAGGAGGCGGTGACGACCATCGGCCAGGCCGGTCGCCAGGCCAGCGAGGGCCTGCTGGTGCTGCGTGACAACGAGCGGCGCCAGCAGTCGGTGCAGGCGGCGGTGGAGCAGGTGCATTCGGCCATTGGCCTGGCGACTCGGGCGGCTGAGCAGCAGGCCCATGGGGCACAGGCTGTGCGGGGGAGGGTGGAGAACATCCATGCCCAGGCAGAGCGCTCGGCAGAGGTGGTGATGCAGACGACGGCCAGCAGCAAGGTGCTGGATGACCTGGCAGCGCAGTTGCGGGCGAGCCTGGGGCAATTCAGGGCTTGAGGATGACGAGGGCCATGCGTCTGCGGGTGCGGTGAGACTTCTTTGGGAGCTTGTGTTGCCTGTCCTGGTCCCTTCGCGGATATACCCGCCCCCACGGGGAGCACGCAGGCCTTGTGTCGCGAAACGGGCCGCACAAGCGGCCCTTTTGGTTTAGGCCTTGTTCAGGTACATCCGCGTTGTCAGCAGGTATACCGGCAACCCCGACACCACGATCAGCAACGCCGCATAAGGCGCCGCTGCTGCGAACTCGACGTTGGCGGTATGCGCCCAGACTTCGGTCGCCAGGGTGGTCATGCCGGTGGGGCTGAGCAGCAAGGTGGCGGTCAGCTCCTTCATGGCGTCGAGGAACACCAGCGCGAAGGCCGCTGCCAGGGCGGGGAAGATGATCGGCAGCGTGACCCGGCAGAAGGCACCGAAGCTGCTGGCGCCCAGCGTGCGGGCCGCTTCCTCGAGTGTCGGTGAGGCCTTGTTCAGGGCCGTGCGCACCGGTGCCTGGGCCAGTGGCAGGAACAGCAGGGCATAGGCCAGCAGCAGCAGGGCCGAGGTCTGGTACAGCGCCGGCACGTAGTGCAGGGCGAAGAACACCAGCGTTAGCGCAATCACCAGCCCCGGCAGGGCGTGCAGCAGGTAGGGCAGGCGTTCGGCCCAGACCGCCAGGCGGCCTTTGTAGCGCACCACCAGGAAGCTGATCGGCAGCGCCAGCAGGACGCAGAAGCCCGCACCGCCCAAGGACACCGAGAGCGAGGTCAGCAGTGCCTTGCCGATTTCCGTGGCCGGGAATGCCGCCGAGGAGCCCACGCTCAACCAATAGCCGAGCATGGCCAGCGGGATGCCGCTGCCCAGTACCGCCAGCACCAGGCAGAGCAATTGCCCCATTGGCATCCAGCCACGCAACCGGACGGGCTGGCCGCGGCGGGCCACGCCCTGGCCAATCCGCACATGGCGAGCCTTGCCGCGTACGCGCAGCTCCAGCCAGAGCATCGCCAGGCACAGCGCCAACAGCACTGCCGAGAGCATGGCGGCATTGGCGTTGCTGAACTCCAGTTCGAACTGTTGGTAGATCGCCGTGGTGAAGGTCTGCAGGCCCAGGATCGACAGGGCGCCGAACTCCACCAGCATGTGCAGGGCGATCAGCAGCGCGCCACCGATCATCGAAGGCCACAGCAGCGGCAAGGTGACCTTGAGGAACACGCCCCAGCGACTGCAACCCAGGGTGCGCGCCGACTCCTCCAGAGAGGTGTCGAGGTTGCGCAGGGTAGCGGCCACCGGCAGGAACACCAGCGGGTATTTGGACAGCGCCATGACCAGGATCGCCCCGCCCAGGCCTTCGAAGTCCGAGCTCAGCGACACCCAGGTGAAGCTGCTGACGAACGACGGCACCGCGAACGGCAGGCACAGCACCACGCCCCACAGGCGCCGACCAGGCAGGTCGCTGCGCTCCAGCAGCCAGGCCAGTGCCAGGCCGACCACCAGGCAAGCCAGCGTGACACCCGCCATCAGCATCAGGGTGTTGCGCATCAGCCCCCAGACGAAGGGGCGCCAGAGCAGGCGGAAGGCTTCATGCCAACCGGCCTGCCACGCCTTGAGGGCGACATACAGCAGCGGCAGCAAGCTCATCGCCACCAGGAACAGGACGGGCAGCACCACCCAGATCGAGGGACGCTTGCGGCGTGGCACGAAGCGCGCCAAGGCCGGCTGGGGCAGGGCGGCAGTCATCAGAGCAGGCCGACCTCGCGTTCAAGTTCCAAGGCTTCCTCGGCGTTGCCCAGGTCGGCTGGCGAGATCTTCGGCGGGCGCAACTCTTCGAACGGTTTCAGGCCCTGGTCGGAGACCATGCCTTTGTGCAGCGGGTATTCAGCGGTGGTCTGGGTGATGACGCGCTGGCCTTCTTCGCTGGCCATCCAGTTGAGCAGGGCCTGGGCTTCTTTCGGATGCTTGCTGGCCTTGACCGCGCCGGCGCCGGAGATGGTCACCAGGTTGCCGGCGTCGCCGTCGGCCAGGTAATAAAGCTTGGAGTCCAGTTGGCCACGTTCGCGCTTGAGGGCGTACCAGTAGTAGTTGTTCACCAGTACGGTATCGACTTCGCCGCGTTCCACCGCCTTGAGGGCGACCATGTTGTTGGTGTAGGCCTTGCCGAAGGCCTTCAGGCCGGTGAGCCATTCTTCGGTCGCTTCACGACCATGCAGTTTGAGGATGGCCACGGCCTGTTCCTGGAAGGCGCCGCTGGTGGGGACGTAACCGACCCGGCCGTCCCACTCGGGGCTGGCGAAGTCCATTACGCTTTGCGGAAGGTCTTTTTCGTCGATCTTCTTCGGGTTGAACACCACGATGCGGGTACGCGCGGTGACGCCCATCCAGGTGCCATTGGCGCCGACGTACTCCTTGGGCAGCATGTTCAGGGTGGCGTCATCGATTTTTGCCAGCAGCCCCAGCTCGCCCAGGTTGTTCAGGGGCGGAGATTCTTCGGTATAGATGACGTCAGCGGGCGAACGATCGCCTTCCTCGATGATCTGGCTGGCCAGCTGGTTGCTGCTGCCCTTGCGGATATTGATATGGATACCGGTCTTGGCCTCGTAGGCCTTGGCGATGGCTTCGCCGATTTCCTTGTGCTGGCCGTTGTACAGGGTCAGGGTGACCGGTTCGTCAGCCAGGGCGGCCGGTGCGCCGATCACCAGGCCGAAGAGAGCGGCGGCCAGGCTGCGCATCAGCAATTGCGGGCGGATCGTCATGCGGGTACTTCCTCGCTTACGGCTACATATTTGGAAACAATGGTAAACGAAATCGTTTCTCAAATGGGGCGTGTGACGAGAAATTCATGGGCAGACGAAGGTGTCACAGTCTTCAAGGTGTGTTGGGCTTGCTGGCCCTTTCGCGGGCAAGCCCGCTCCCACAGGATCAGCGCAGGTAGTGAGGGGATGCAAAAAACGCAGACAAGAAAAAACCCACTAGCAAGCTAGTGGGTTTTTATATGGTGCCCAGGAGAAGACTCGAACTTCCACGACCGTTAAGTCACTGATACCTGAAACCAGCGCGTCTACCAATTCCGCCACCTGGGCAAAGCTTTGCATCATCTGATGAAGGCGACTATCGTTCGCTTTCATGCAGCAGTAACAGATCCTTGGTCATCTATTACTTGAAAATTATTGGTGCCCAGGAGAAGACTCGAACTTCCACGGCCGTTAAGCCACTGATACCTGAAACCAGCGCGTCTACCAATTCCGCCACCTGGGCACACATTTCGTTGAGGTCACATGATGCTTTACATCGCGTTTCATCTCAACTACAACGTCGGCTGTCCGTCGTTGTGGTGCGCACTATACGGACGCCTCCGAGGGCTGTAAAGCCCCGGATCAAAAAAAATTTCAAAAAATTCAACTTGTTGATTCCACAGGCCTATTGCCACCCCTTCGACGCTCCGCTGGGGCTGTCCAAGGCGGACATTTCCGGTTTCAATACGCCTATGCCAGAATTCCTATCTATATACCCCAAGGTGAACCCCTTCTGATGGCCGATTGGCAATCCCTCGATCCCGAGGCCGCTCGCGAAGCGGAAAAATACGATAATCCCATCCCAAGCCGTGAGCTGATCCTGCAGCGTCTCGCCGACCGTGGTGAGCCTGCCGCCCGCGAAGAGCTGGCCGCCGAGTTCGGCCTGCACGAAGAAGACCAGATCGAAGCCTTGCGCCGCCGCCTGCGTGCCATGGAGCGCGACGGTCAGCTTATCTATACCCGGCGCGGCACCTATGCCCCGGTGGACAAGCTGGACCTGATCTGCGGTCGTGTCTCTGGCCATCGCGACGGTTTCGGCTTCCTGATCCCGGATGACGGCAGCGAAGACCTCTTCCTCAGCCCTGCGCAGATGCGCCTGGTGTTCGACGGCGACCGGGGCCTGGCCCGGGTTTCCGGTGTCGATCGCCGCGGTCGTCGCGAAGGTGTGCTGGTCGAGGTCATCTCCCGTGCCCATGAAAGCGTGGTTGGTCGCTACTTCGAGGAAGGCGGCATCGGCTATGTCACGCCCGACAACCCGAAGATCCAGCAGGAAGTGCTGGTCACCGCCGGGCGCAACGGCGGTGCCAAGATCGGTCAGTTCGTCGAGATCAAGATCACCCACTGGCCAACCCCGCGCTTCCAGCCGCAAGGCGATGTGGTCGAGGTGATCGGCAACTACATGGCGCCAGGCATGGAGATCGATGTCGCGCTGCGTAGCTACGACATCCCTCACGTATGGCCCAAGGATGTGATCAAGGAAGCGCGCAAGTTCCGCTCCGAAGTCGAGGAAAAGGACAAGGAAAAGCGCATCGACCTGCGCCATCTTCCGTTCGTCACCATCGACGGCGAGGACGCCCGCGACTTCGACGACGCCGTCTATTGCGAGCCCCTGGGCAAGTTGCGCCTGTTCTCGGGCGGCTGGCGCCTGTACGTGGCGATCGCCGACGTTTCCAGTTATGTACGCCTGGGTTCGGCCCTGGACGTCGAGGCGCAGCAGCGCGGCAACTCGGTGTACTTCCCCGAGCGGGTGGTCCCGATGCTGCCGGAGGAGTTGTCCAACGGCCTGTGTTCGCTGAACCCGCATGTCGATCGCCTGGCCATGGTCTGCGAAATGACCATCAACAAGGCCGGCCAGATGGTCGACTACCAGTTCTACGAGGGCGTCATCCACTCCCACGCACGGCTGACCTACAACAAGGTCAGCAGCATGCTCGAGCATGCCCGTACCCGTGAAGGCAAGGCCCTGCGCGAGGAGTACAGCGCGGTTCTGCCGGACCTCAAGCACCTCTATGCCCTGTACAAGGCATTGGTGGCTGCCCGCCATACCCGTGGTGCGATCGACTTCGAAACCCAGGAAACCCGCATCATCTTCGGCGAAGACCGCAAGATCGATGAAATCCGCCCGACCGTGCGCAACGATGCCCACAAGCTGATCGAGGAGTGCATGCTGGCGGCCAACGTGGCCACCGCCGAGTTCCTGCAGAAGCACGGCGTCCCGGCGCTGTACCGTGTGCATGATGGCCCGCCACCGGAGCGACTGGAAAAACTGCGCGCCTTCCTGGGCGAGCTGGGCCTGTCGCTGCACAAGGGCAAGGAACCTTCGCCGAAGGACTACCAGGCCCTGCTGGCGAGCATCGCCGGGCGCCCGGACTTCCACCTGATCCAGACCGTCATGCTGCGCTCGCTGAGCCAGGCGGTGTACAGCGTCGAGAACAATGGCCACTTCGGCTTGAACTACGAGGCGTACACACATTTCACCTCGCCGATCCGTCGTTACCCGGACCTGCTGGTGCATCGCGCCATCCGCAGCGTGATCCGCTCGAAGGTCGATACCCCGCACGTCAAGCGGGCGGGCGCCATGAGCATCCCGAAGGCGCGCATCTACCCGTACGACGAGAACACCCTCGACCAGATGGGCGAGCAGTGCTCGATGACCGAGCGGCGTGCCGACGAGGCGACCCGCGACGTGGTCAACTGGCTCAAGTGCGAGTACATGCGCGACCGTGTCGGCGAGACCTTCCCGGGTGTGATCACCGCGGTGACCGGTTTTGGCCTGTTCATCGAACTGACCGACATCTATGTAGAAGGCCTGGTTCACGTCAGTGCCTTGCCGGGTGACTATTACCACTTCGATCCGGTGCACCATCGTCTGTCCGGCGAGCGCAGCGGTCGCAGCTTCCGCCTGGGCGATACCGTCGAGGTCAAGGTCATGCGTGTCGACCTAGAGCAGCGCAAGATCGACTTCGAGATGTCCGAGGCGGCCGTCAACGCCCCGGTTGGCCGAAAGCCCGCTGCTGCCAGCGCCGGCAAGGCCGCGCCTGAGCCCGAGCCGACGACCGGGGCGAAGATCTCGCCCAAGCCGCGCAGCCGCAAGAGCGAGGCCGCCGAGGCGTACTTCCCCAAGGATGCCGTGCAGCGTAACGCCGAAGTGCGCAAAAGCCGCGAAATGAAGAAAGCGCTGATGAGCGAGGCCCGTCACGGTCACGCCAGCGGCAAGTCGGAGAAGGGCACCAAGGCGTCCGCCAAGCCGACCAAGCATCGCAAGGGGCCGTCGAAGTCCGGCGCGCCGCGTAAAGGCAAGAACAAGTCATGAGTCAGCTGGAAAAAATCTACGGCGTGCATGCCGTGCAAGGTCTGTTGCAGCACCATCCCAAGCGGGTCAAGCAGATCTGGCTTTCGGAAGGGCGCAGCGAGCCGCGTATCCAGGGGCTGCTGGCACTGGCCGCGGAAAACCGCGTGCCGGTTGGCCAGGCCGAGCGCCGTGAACTGGACGCCTGGGTCGAAGGTGTGCACCAAGGCGTCGTTGCCGAGGTCAGTCCGAGCCAGGTCTGGGGCGAGGCGATGCTCGAGGAGATGCTCGAGCGTGCCGAGCAGCCGCCGCTGATCCTGGTGCTGGACGGCGTGACCGACCCGCACAATCTCGGCGCCTGCCTGCGTACGGCCGATGCTGCCGGTGCCACGGCGGTGGTGATACCCAAGGACAAGTCGGCGACCCTCACGGCCGTGGTGCGCAAGGTCGCCTGCGGCGCCGCCGAGGTCATACCGCTGGTGGCCGTGACCAACCTTGCCCGCACCCTGGAGAAGCTCCAGCAGCGCGGGCTGTGGGTGGTCGGTACCGCGGGCGAGGCCGAACAGGAGATCTACCAGCAGGACCTGACCGGCCCGCTGGTGATGATCATGGGGGCAGAAGGCAAGGGCATGCGCCGTCTGACCCGTGAGCACTGCGACTTCCTGGTCAAGCTGCCGATGGCTGGTAGCGTGAGTAGCCTGAACGTGTCGGTGGCCACCGGTGTGTGCCTGTTCGAGGCGGTGCGCCAGCGTCAGGCCAAGCGCTGATCTTCAGCCTGTTCCGGCCTCTTCGCGGGCAGGCCCGCTTCCACAGGATTACCCGCCAACCCTGAAGGCAGTGGGATGCCTGTGGGACAGGCTTGCCCGCGAAGGGGCCGGCAGTCTGTGAATATGTTTCTGGCTGTTCAAATAATCGCCAACAGCCTTGCTTGTGCCCCCCGCCTTCTCTACAATTGCGCCCCTTGCCGAGCAGGCAGGCGCGCATGTGCCTCTTTCCAAGGCAAGACATACAGTGTCATTCACTCCTTGTCTGACCAGAGTGCTGGCAGACTACTAACCCGTAAGGAGCATTCATGCGTCATTACGAAATCATCTTCCTGGTTCACCCGGACCAGAGCGAGCAAGTCGGCGGCATGGTTGAGCGTTACACCAAGCTGATCGAAG
>Ga0153917_1000094_pt1 | contig 90076 bp, 78 predicted proteins | sample TSFL001MetaG_FD_104695 | JGI IMG/M metagenome (GOLD analysis project Ga0153917, IMG submission 104695) | Attine ant fungus gardens microbial communities from Florida, USA - TSFL001 MetaG | ecosystem: Host-associated > Fungi > Mycelium > Unclassified | place: USA: Florida, Paynes Creek Historic...
GAAGTGAAACGCCGTAGCGCCGATGGTAGTGTGGGGCCTCCCCATGCGAGAGTAGGGAACTGCCAGGCATCAAATAAGTGAAAAGCCCATCCTGACGGATGGGCTTTTTGCGTTTCTGCGCGTTATTCCCCATCTATAAAGTTATCCCCCTAACGGGCTGCATATACGGTAAACTATGCCGGTTTTTGCATCTGGATAGCCTCTATGAATCACTCCTTAAAGCCCTGGAATACCTTCGGTATCGACCGACATGCCCGTCAGATCGTGCGGGCCAACGATGCGCAGCAACTGCTGGCCGCATGGAATCACGCAACGCAGCAACAGCAGCCTGTTCTTATCCTGGGTGAAGGCAGTAACGTGCTCTTTCTGGAGGACTATTGCGGAGCGGTGATCGTTAACCGTATCACTGGGATCGCCGTCGAAGAGGCGCAGGAGTGCTGGCGTCTGCACGTCGGGGCCGGCGAAAACTGGCACAATCTGGTGCAATTTACCCTCGATAAGGGCATGGCCGGGCTGGAAAACCTCGCTCTGATCCCCGGCTGCGCCGGATCCTCCCCTATTCAGAACATCGGCGCCTATGGCATCGAGCTTAAGCATGTCTGCGAATACGTTGACTGCATCGAGCTGGCAACCGGCAAAGAGGTTCGTCTGAGCGCGGAACAGTGCCGCTTTGGCTATCGCGACAGCATTTTTAAGCATGAGTATCAGGATAAGTTTGTCATTGTGGCCGTTGGCCTGCGTCTGAACAAAAACTGGCAGCCGGTGCTCTCTTACGGGGATTTAACCCGCCTGGATCCTGCTACCGTCACCCCTCGGGAGGTGTTCGATGCCGTATGCCATATGCGCATGAGCAAGCTTCCCGATCCGAAAGTGCAGGGCAATGCGGGCAGCTTCTTTAAAAACCCGGTGGTTACCGCTGAGGTGGCCAATGCACTCCTCGCCGAGTGGCCTGGTGCGCCGCACTACCCGCAGGCCGATGGCAGCGTGAAGCTGGCCGCGGGCTGGCTTATCGATCAATGCCAGCTTAAAGGAACCGCCTTTGGCGGCGCGGCGGTTCATCGCCAGCAGGCGCTGGTTCTGATCAACGAAGATAACGCGACCAGCCAGGACGTTGTGCAGCTGGCGCATCTGGTCCGCCTGCGCGTGGGCGAGAAATTTAATGTCTGGCTTGAGCCCGAGGTGCGCTTTATCGGGGCAAATGGCGAAGTCAATGCGGTGGAGGCTATCGCGTGAAGGACAACACTATCCCCTTAACCCTAATCTCCATTCTGGCCGACGGTGAGTTTCATTCCGGTGAGCAGCTCGGCGAGCGTCTCGGCATGAGCCGGGCGGCCATCAACAAGCATGTTCAGACCCTGCGCGACTGGGGTGTGGATGTTTTTACCGTGCCCGGAAAAGGTTATAGCCTGCCGGATCCGGTTCAGCTTCTGGATCAGGCGCTGATCCAGAGCCAGATCGAAGAGGGTAACGTAGCGGTTCTGCCGGTGATCGATTCCACCAATCAGTATTTACTGGACCGTATCGGCGAACTGCACTCCGGCGATAGCTGCGTGGCGGAGTACCAGCAGGCAGGGCGCGGCCGTCGCGGCCGTAAATGGTTCTCGCCCTTTGGCGCTAACCTTTATCTGTCGATGTACTGGCGCCTTGAGCAGGGTCCCGCCGCCGCCATGGGGTTAAGCCTGGTCATCGGGATAGTGATGGCAGAGGTGTTGCAGGTGCTGGGCGCGGATAAAGTTCGTGTAAAGTGGCCTAACGATCTCTATCTCGACGATCGCAAACTTGCCGGTATCCTGGTAGAAATGACGGCGAAAACCGGTGATGCGGCGCATATCGTTATTGGCGCGGGCATTAATATGGTCATGCGCAATGTGCAGAGCGATGTGGTGAATCAGGGATGGGTGAACCTGCAGGAAGCAGGGGTGAACATCGATCGTAATACGCTGGCGGTGCGCCTGATAAAAGAGCTGCGCGCCTCGCTGCTCTGCTTTGAACAGGAGGGGCTGGCCCCGTTCCTTAGCCGCTGGGAAAAGCTCGACAACTTTATCAATCGTCCGGTTAAGCTGATTATGGGTGATAAAGAGGTCTTTGGTATTTCGCGCGGAATCGATGCCCAGGGTGCGCTTCTCCTCGAACAGGATGGCGTAATAAAGCCGTGGATGGGCGGTGAAATTTCGTTGCGCAGTGCAGAATAACGAAAAGGAGCCATCGGCTCCTTTTTTTTCGCCCGCAAACGGGCGGGCAGGCTAATGCGTTCCCCTCTCCGTGGGAGAGGGGAACGGCGGGCTTACTGCGGATAAGGCACCCAGTCGCCGGCGTTCAGACGGACGTAGGGTTTGTTCTGGTACTGGATCACCACCGCGTTGGCGTTCTCCGATACCGCCGCCGTCTGCGGCAGCCCTTTCACGAGCTGCTCCCAGTTGACGTTATCTTCCACAAACATCTTGCCGTCCACCGCGCGGGCCACCAGCTCGGAGATGGCCAGGTAGCTGACCGGCTGGGTGATCTCAATGGGCGCCCCCTGATGCGGGGCCTTCATGCCAAAGAATTTCACCCCGGCAGGGACGTTGGTAATAGAGGGGCTCGGGATATCGCGCAGGCCAGAGACCTGCATCTTATCGCCCTTCAGCGCGCCGCCGTGTTCCGGCACCATCACCACCATCACTTTACGTCCGGACTTCTCCAGCTCGGTGAAGAACGCATCCAGTTCATCAAACAGCTTCTGGGCACGCACCTTGTAGTCCGCCACCTTGCTCACGCCCGGGAAGTGGTTGCCGTCGTGCAGCGGCAGGGTGTTATAGAAGGTAGCGCTGCGGGAGTTCTTATCCTTCTCGGTCGTTTGCATCCAGCGCTGCAGCACCGCCGTATCGTCATAGACCGGCGAGCCGTCGAAGCCCAGCAGCTGCACCGGCAGGCCAGTCTGGTCCATCAGCGGGGCGTGCATGCCGCCGTTTTCACGAACCTCTTTCAGGAAGCCGCCAAATACCCCGTTGTGGCCAAGCATCAGGTGCTGTTCGAAGCCCAGTTTTTCCAGATTATCGAACAGGTAGCACTGGTTGCCGGCCGGCTGATAGAGGTTTTTATGGGATGGCTGCCCGCAGCTGGCGCGCAGCAGGCGGATCGCCGCCGGGCCGCTGTAAGAGGTGGCGGAGTTAAAATCTTTAAACTGAATATCGAAATGCGACCACAGCGGATGCGACATCAGGCCAGCCGCCTCCACGTCTGCCCAGGAGAGGGAGCAGATGTTGATCACCAGCAGTTCGAACGGCTGGGCGTCGGCGGGCAGCGCCTCCGGGAATTTGGTCTGGCGTTTCTCTTCCGCATTATAGAAGGTCGAGAGCCAGTTATTCAGGTTGGCGGTGGTCGGCGGTGCCGTCTGTGCCGGAATATCCCCCACTACGGCCGTATTGCCGGTTGCCGCCACCGTAGGTGCTACCGTAGCGCCATCGGTAGTGACGGTAGTGGTCGGCTGGCCGCCGGGCCACAGGGTAAAGGCCGGCCCGGCAACGGTGAGGACGTTCAGCCAGAGCATGATAGCCACCACAAAAACGGTGACCCGCACCCACTGGGAGAGGAACAGCCAGGCGACCAGCAGCACGAAGAGCGCGCCAATCATCTGCAGGTTAATAAAACGGGTCGCCAGGTCGAGCAGATAATCAAGGCTAAAGCCCGCCACCTGCGAACCCTGGCTCAGCATACTTTGCGGACCCGGCAGCCAGGTATCATGCCAGAAGAGGCCGAAACCGATGGGGATCGCAATCCAGTGGCGCAGGCGGTGCAGCCGAAGATTAGGGATCGGCAGCAGCAGGAAGGCCATAAAGACCAGGTTTGGCAGCGGGTGGAAATTAAGGTATCCCGCCCACAGCAGGGCAAACTTCACCAGGAAGTAGAAGTTCCAGCCGGAAAGGCCGCGCCAGTACTGCCAGAGCGGCGAAGGCGCCGAAGTTGTATAAGAGGTGTTGGTCATGTTTTCGGTTTGCCCTGTTGCCCGGCGCGTTTCAGCGTTCCGGCGGGTTTAACATAGCGAGGCTTAATAAAAATTAATCGCGCCGTATCGCGAATACGGCGGGAAAAATGGCGCGTGTAGTACCCCAGCGGGAAGAAGATCAGCGCGCAAAGCACCACCAGCTGAATAATATCGCTGATATTCATGATGACTGACTCTCCACGGTATCATCCAGTAAGCGTAGCGGCTGCGGTATGCGCCGCCAGGCGTGGCCATCATGGGTGGCATTCAGGATCGGTTTAGCGTCTTTTTCCATCGGCAGCGGTTTGCTCCACTGTTCAGGCTTAATGGCGCGCATCTGCACGATTTCCGCCGCGATCTGGTTATCTTCAAACCAGAGCATCCGGTTTGAGAAAATATCGCCGGTAGGCAGGGGGAAGATATGGTTGAGCGCGGTATCGAGATCGTTGACCCGACAGAAGGACAAAAACAGTACCAGCCGGTTATCGCCGATGGTCATGATATCGCCAACGCGGTTCGGGCGGCAGAGCGTGAGCGCCTGCTCAATGCGAATGCCGGGCACCGGACGCAGCGCCACCAGAATACCTTTATTATCGGCAGGCAGCAGGGTGTTGTTCATCATGTTGCTTACCGCATCGCAGAAGGTATCCCATTTCTGGAAACCACGCAGCTTCATGGGCTGGGTCATGGAGAGCAGGGTGGAGATATCTTCCGGCACGTGGCGGCTGAACTGCTGGCCCTGAATACTCTCGATCAGCGTCAGGCAGCGTGAAAGGGGGGCATTCCACGGGATCACCATATTGGCGCCGCAGCCCAACAGCAGACGCTCGTCGGTGGCGCGCAGGCTGGTGTGGTTTTCCCGCACCACGATTTTCAGGCCGCTGCCGCGCTGGCGGCGTAAGGTGTGGATCTGCCGGGCAATAGCGTCAATCTGGTTATTCTGGGTGAGCGCGAAAATAATGGTGGCCGCCTGGGTCGAGCGGGCTTCGTTAAACAGGGCCTCGTTGCTGTCAAACAGCGCCCAGTGTTCCGAGAGCGGTGGTGCGCCCTCCAGCACCGCGACGTTGCTCAGGATCCGCTTTTCATCGCTGCGCGGCTGAACGACGCGCTCCTCCTGCTGCAATACGTGCCAGGCGTTATTGTCGTGCTTAAGCATTAATTGCTGGCGTGCGCTGACGCCTTTTTCATTACACCAGTACGCAATATCATATTGATGAATATCCGCCTGATAGCGCAAACTGGCGAGGCCAAAAAGATAACGGTATTCCCCCATTAATAATGAAAATTGCTTGTCATTATTTGTGCCGGGGCTGATAACCAGCAGTGTGCAATGATAAAAACGTGCCCATTTATTCATTTTTTCCAGCCAAAGGCGCAATTTTTCTACTGGTATATTTGACCAGGCGTTATTTGCACATTTGAGGATGATTAAATAGTGATCTGGATCGATACTGCACTGTATATCGCGGGGCAAAAAGTATAGACCCTTTTCTGTATCTGGCATGGAAAACAAACGCACGCTATCCGGGCCGCCTTCACCTTCGCGCTGGACGATCGTATTGGGATCGTCACCCATGGTAACGACCGCCACCTTTGCCCGCGCCTCTTGCGCTTCAATCGTATGATTTATGAGGCTAATAGCATCATCGTTGCGATCGGTGTTGATCCACCATACCCCACCGGCTGGCATATGACGCAATTCATCCCATAATGACTGGATGCCAATCGAAAATATCGGGTCCACGATGTCCCTCGTTGTACTAAATTGTCTGCATTCAGTTTACTAGCGAAAGCAAAGAAATAAACCTAACATTGAAATTAAAGAACATCAGATTTAGCATGTAAACGAATTTTCGCCGGCAGGAAGCCCGGCTACGTCTGAGCTTGAGATTTAACTCAACGGGATGAGAGTCGAATGCATAACAATGAAACCGAAACGACGACGCTGGATTCCAGCCTCGGTTACACATTCCAAAATGATTTCCTGGCCCTTAGCCAGGTTTTTTCATTGCCAGAAATAGACTACACCGATATTTCGCAACGTGAGCAACTGGCAGCGGCGATTAAACGCTGGCCGTTATTGGCGGAGTTTGCCCAACAACAATAAGGGAGCCGTGGATGGCCATAGTTGGTTTACAGGGCGTACGCGGTGGTGTGGGAACCACATCTATTACCGCTGCGCTGGGGTGGTCATTACAGTTATTAGGTGAGTCGGTGCTGGTGGTGGACGCCTGTGCCGATAACCTGCTGCGCATGTCGTTTAATATCGATTTTAACCGCCCGGAAGGGTGGGGCCGCGCATTGTTAGATGGTACCGACTGGCGTGATGCCGGGCAGCGCTATACCTCGCAACTGGATATTCTCCCCTTTGGTCAGCTGACCGCCGAAGAAAGGGACAACCAACATAGCCTGCAAAATACGCTGGGCCAGTTCATCCACGCCCTGCATCTGTTAAAAGAGAAAAGCCACTATCAGTGGATTTTGCTCGATCTGCCCCATGGTCACGACCCCCTGACGCGCCAGCTGGTAGAGCTGTGCGACCACACGCTGACTATCGTTAAACCCGATACCAACTGCCATATTCGCCTGCATCAGCAGACGCTGCCGGCAAAGACCCATATTCTGATCAACGATCTGCGCATCGGCAGCCAGCTACAGGACGACCTTTACCAGGTCTGGTTACAGAGCCAGCGTCTTCTGCTGCCGATGGTGGTGCATCGTGATGAAGCCATGGTCGAGTGCATGGGGTCGAAACAGCCTCTTGGCGAATACCGCAGCGACTCGCTGGCGGCGGAAGAGATAATGATCCTCGCCAACTGGTGCCTGCTGAACATGAAGGTCAGACCCCTTACCGCCGGGAGTGCAGAATGAGCCGTCTGTCGGCCTGGCTGCTGATCCCGCCGGTAAGCGCCCGCCTGAGCGAACGCTACCGCAACTACCGGCTGCACGGCGCGCCGGCGTTTAGCGCCGCACTGGGCTGCCTGTGGGCCATTCTGGCCTGGCTCTTTCTCCCCCTTGAACACCCGCGCTGGCAGAATATTCGCGCCCGCCACGCGCAGCTTTATCCGCATATCAACCCGGACAGGCCGCGTCCGCTGGATCCGGCCCGCTACCTGATTCAGGCGGCCTGGCTGCTGCTCACCTCTGCGCGCAGGGAGAGATCCGAGCCGCGCTGGCGCAGCATGGTGCGCTTTAAGAATTTACGCGGCCGCTATCACCAGTGGCTCGACCACCTCCCCGATCGCGTTCGCCACCAGACCAGCCATCTGGAGTCGGAAAAAGAGCTCGGGCACCTGCACCCGGGGCTGCGCCGCGTCATCCTGGGCGTGGTGGTGGCCTTCTCGTTGCTGCTGGCGCTGGTCTGTATCACCCAGCCCTTTAACCCGCTGGCGCAGTTTATCTTCCTGATATTGCTGTGGGGCGTGGCGCTGCTGGTGCGTCGAATTCCGGGCCGCTTCTCGGCGCTGATGCTGATCGTGCTGTCGCTCACCGTCTCTTGCCGCTATATCTGGTGGCGTTATACCTCCACCCTTAACTGGAACGATCCGGTAAGCCTGGTCTGCGGCCTGATCCTGCTGTTCGCCGAGACCTACGCCTGGGTGGTGCTGGTGCTGGGCTATTTCCAGGTGGTCTGGCCGCTCAACCGCCAGCCGGTACCGCTACCGAAAGATACCCGTCTCTGGCCGAGCGTCGATATCTTCGTGCCAACCTATAACGAAGATTTAAGCGTGGTGAAGAACACCATTTATGCCTCGCTGGGCATCGACTGGCCGAAGGATAAGCTGGAGATCTGGATCCTGGACGACGGCGGCCGGGAAGAGTTCCGGCTGTTTGCCGAAAGCGTGGGGGTGAAATATATCGCCCGTACTACCCACGAGCACGCCAAGGCGGGCAACATCAATAATGCCCTTAAGTACGCCAAAGGCGACTTTGTCTCCATCTTCGACTGCGACCACGTGCCGACGCGCTCCTTCCTGCAGATGACCATGGGCTGGTTCCTGAAGGATCAAAAGCTGGCGATGATGCAGACGCCGCACCACTTCTTCTCGCCGGATCCCTTTGAGCGTAATCTCGGCCGTTTTCGCAAAACGCCTAACGAAGGCACGCTGTTCTACGGGCTGGTGCAGGACGGGAACGACATGTGGGATGCCACCTTCTTCTGTGGCTCCTGCGCGGTGATCCGCCGCGGGCCGCTGGATGAGATTGGCGGCATCGCCGTAGAGACGGTCACCGAAGATGCCCACACCTCGCTGCGCCTGCACCGTCGCGGCCACACCTCCGCCTATATGCGTATTCCGCAGGCGGCGGGGCTGGCGACGGAGTCGCTCTCGGCGCATATCGGCCAGCGTATTCGCTGGGCGCGCGGCATGGTGCAGATCTTCCGCCTCGACAACCCCCTGTTTGGCAAGGGGCTGAAAATCGGCCAGCGTCTCTGCTACCTCAACGCCATGTTCCATTTCTTATCCGGGATCCCACGGCTTATCTTCCTGACCGCGCCGCTGGCCTTCCTGCTGCTGCACGCCTATATCATCTATGCGCCGGCCATCATGATTGCGCTCTTTGTGCTGCCGCACATGATCCATGCCAGCCTGACCAACTCCAAAATTCAGGGCAAATATCGCCACTCGTTCTGGAGTGAAATCTATGAAACCGTGCTGGCATGGTATATCGCCCCGCCGACCATGGTGGCCCTGATTAACCCCCACAAGGGCAAGTTCAACGTTACGGCGAAGGGCGGGCTGGTGGAGGAGGAGTATGTGGACTGGGTGATCTCCCGGCCCTATATCTTCCTGGTGCTGCTGAATATCGTCGGCGTGCTGTTCGGGGTCTGGCGCTACTTTAATGGGCCGGAGAACGAGATCCTCACCGTCTTCGTCAGCGTGGCGTGGGTGTTCTACAACCTGATTATTCTCGGCGGCGCGGTGGCGGTGTCGGTGGAGAGCAAGCAGGTACGCCGGGCACACCGCGTCGAGATCGCCATGCCGGCGGCCATCGCCCGCGAAGACGGACATCTCTTCTCCTGTACCGTGCACGACTTCTCTGACGGCGGGCTGGGGATCAAAATCCACGGGCAGGCGCAGGTGCTGGAAGGGCAGAAGGTCAACCTGCTGCTGAAGCGCGGCCAGCAGGAGTACGTCTTCCCGACCCAGGTTGCGCGCGTGATGGGCAACGAAGTGGGTCTGCAATTAATGCCGCTTACCAAAAAGCAGCATATCGATTTTGTGCAATGTACCTTTGCCCGCGCGGACACGTGGGCGCTCTGGCAGGACAGCTTCCCGGAAGATAAACCGCTGGAAAGCCTGATGGATATCCTGAAGCTGGGATTCCGTGGTTATCGCCACCTTGCCGAATTTGCTCCGCCGTCCGTGAAATTGATATTCCGGTCACTTACCTCGCTGGTTTCCTGGGTTGTGTCGTTCGTTCCTCGCCGTCCTGAGCGTGGCGAGACGGTACAGCACGCAGACCCGGTTATGGCTCAACAATGATGATAACGCGATGAAAAGAAAACTATCATGGATTAGTGCAGTGGCAGTCGGGATGAGTGCACTTCCCTCTGTTATGGCCTGGGCGGCGCCCGAGACGACGCCTGCGCCAACGGTGCCCGTTGTAGCGACGCCCGCCGAGCCGGCGGTGACCGCCGCACCCGGACAAACGGAGGCGGTGATCCCCAATCAGCCGACCCCGGGGCAGACGCTGCCGGCCGCCAATACGCCGGTGGGCCAGGTGATGCCGGGCGTGAACGGCGCCAGCGCGCCTATTGTCGCAGACGGCATCCCATCGCGTGATGTGAAACTGAGCTTTGCCCAGATTGCGCCGCCGCCGGGCAGCATGGTACTGCGCGGGGTTAACCCGAACGGTGGCATCGAGTTCGGCATGCGCAGCGATGAGGTGGTGTCGAAAGCGATGCTTAACCTCGAATACACGCCGTCGCCCTCCCTGCTGCCGGTGCAGTCGCAGCTGAAGGTCTACCTGAACGATGAGCTGATGGGCGTCCTGCCGGTCACCAAAGAGCAGCTGGGCAAGAAAACCCTGGCACAGTTGCCCATCAACCCGCTGTTTATTACCGACTTTAACCGCGTGCGGCTGGAGTTCGTCGGCCACTACCGGGACGTGTGCGAAAACCCGGCCAGCAGCACCCTGTGGCTGGACGTGGGCCGCAGCAGTTCGCTGGATCTGACCTACCAGCCGCTGGCGGTCAATAACGATCTGTCGCGCTTCCCGGTGCCCTTCTTTGATCCGCGGGATAACCGTCCGCTCAATCTGCCGATGGTCTTTGCCGGTTCGCCGGACCTCACCGAGCAGAAAGCGGCCGCCATTATCGCCTCCTGGTTTGGCTCCCGCAGCGGCTGGCGCGGCCAGAGCTTCCCGGTAATCTATGACAAACTGCCGGATACCAACGCCATTATCTTTGCCACTAACGCCCGCCGTCCGGCGTTCCTGCGCGACCACCCGGAGGTCAAAGCCCCTACCATCGAGATGATGAGCCATCCGCAGAACCCTTATGTGAAGCTGCTGGTGGTATTTGGCCGTGACGATAAGGATCTGCTGCAGGCGGCTCAGGGGCTGGCGCAGGGTAATGCCCTGTTCCGCGGCAATAGCGTGACCATCAACGAGGTGAAACCCCTGCTGCCGCGTAAGCCGTATGACGCGCCAAACTGGGTACGTACCGATCGTGAGGTGACCTTTGGCGAGCTGAAAACCTATGAAGAGCAGCTGCAGGCCACCGGTCTGCAACCGTCGTCGATTAACCTGTCGCTGAACCTGCCGCCGGATCTCTATCTGCTGCGCAGCAACGGCATCGACATGAACCTGAACTACCGCTACACCTCGCCGCCGACCAAAGACAGCTCGCGGATGGATATCAGCCTGAACAACCAGTTCCTGCAATCCTTTGGCCTGACCAGCACCCAGGAAAATAATCGCCTGCTGCTGCGCCTGCCGGTATTGCAGGGGCTGCTGGATGGTAAAACCGACGTCTCTATCCCGGCGCTGAAGCTGGGCGCCATCAACCAGCTGCGCTTTGACTTCCAGTATATGAACCCGATGCCGGGCGGCTCGATTGAAAACTGCGTTACCTTCCAGCAGGTGCAGAACCACGTGGTGATCGGCGACGACTCCACCATCGACTTCTCGAAGTACTATCACTTCATTGCGATGCCGGATCTGCGCGCGTTTGCTAACGCCAGCTTCCCGTTCAGCCGGATGGCCGACCTGTCGGAATCCATTGTGGTGACGCCAAAAACGCCGAACGAAGGCCAGCTGACCACTCTGCTGGATACCATGGGCACCGTCGGGTCGCAGACCGGCCTGCCGGCGCTGAATTTCACCCTGACCAACGATGCCGACCAGTTAAAAGATAAAGATGCGGATATCCTGCTGGTAGGGGCGATCCCGCCGGCGCTGAAAGACGATAAGCGCGTCGATCTGCTGGTACAGGCGACCGAGGCCTGGGTGAATACCCCGCTGCGCCAGAGCCCCTTCCCGAGCATCATGCCGGATGAGCGCGACCGCCAGGCCAACGTGCGGGCCGAAGTCTCCTCCAGCGGCCCGATGGCGGCCGTGGTTGGCTTCCAGTCCCCCTATAACGAACAGCGTAGCGTTATCGCCCTGCTGGCAGACAGCCCGCGCGGCTACGAGCTGCTGAATCAGGCGATGAACGACAGCGGCAAGCGGGCGGCGATGTTTGGCTCGGTCTCTATTATTCGCGAGTCCGGGGTAAACAGCCTGCGCGTGGGGGATATCTACTACGTGGGGCATCTGCCGTGGTTTGAGCGCGTCTGGTATGCGCTGTCGAATCACCCGGTGCTGCTGGCGTTCTTCGCGGCGCTCAGCGTGGTGTTGCTGGCCTGGGTGCTGTGGCGTCTGCTGCGTATCATCAGCCGCCGTCGTCTCGATCCGGATAACGAGTAAGCCGCGATGAAAGGGCGGCGCTGCTGCGTGATGGCCGTATTAATGCTGGCGGTAACGGATCTCCGGGCCGCCTGCAGCTGGCCGGCCTGGACGCAGTTTAAACAGGACTATATCAGTAAAGACGGGCGGGTCATCGATCCCAGCGATGCCCGCAGCATCACCACATCGGAGGGGCAAAGCTACGCGCTGTTCTTTGCCCTCGCCGCCAACGACCGCGAGGCCTTTGCGCGGATCCTCGGCTGGACCCAGGACAATCTGGCGCAGGGGGCGCTCAGCGACCATCTTCCCGCCTGGCTGTGGGGCAAAAAAGCGGATAACAGCTGGCAGACGCTCGACACCAACTCCGCCTCGGACGCCGATATCTGGATTGCCTGGTCGCTGCTGGAGGCGGGACGCCTGTGGAAAAACGCTGAGTACACCGCCACCGGGCGCAAACTGTTAACCCTTATCGCCCGCGACGAGGTGGTGAAGGTGCCAGGATTGGGGCTGATGCTGCTCCCGGGCAGGGTAGGATTTAGCGAGGAGAACGCCTGGCGTTTTAACCCGAGCTATCTGCCGCCACAGCTGGCGCGCTACTTCACCCGCTTCGGCGAACCCTGGACTACCCTGCGCGAGACCAATCTGCGGCTGCTGCTGGAGACCGCCCCGAAGGGGTTTTCCCCCGACTGGGTGCGCTATGAAAAGGGCAGGGGCTGGCAGCTGAAGGCAGAAAAAACGCTGGTCAGCAGCTACGACGCCATTCGCGTCTGGCTGTGGGTGGGCATGATGCACGACCAGGATCCACAAAAAGCGCGACTTCTCACCCGGCTTAAACCTATGGCGACCCTGACCGCTAAACAGGGGCTCCCCCCGGAGCACGTGGATGTCGCCACGGGCAACGCCAGCGGGCAGGGGCCGGTGGGCTTCTCGGCCTCGCTGCTGCCGTTTTTACAAGACCGCGATACCCTGGCGGTACAGCGCCAGCGCGTGGCGGACCAGTTTCCCGGTAAAGACGCCTATTACAGTTACGTACTGACCCTCTTCGGACAAGGCTGGGATCAGCATCGTTTTCGTTTCACCGTTAAGGGTGAGTTACAACCTGACTGGGGCCAGGAATGCGCAAGTTCACAGTAAGTTTACTCAGTTTATCGCTTGGCCTGGCGCTGCTGCCTGCCGCTCAGGCCGTTAACTCTCCGCAGCAGAAACAGCTGCTGGAACAGGTGCGCCTCGGCGAATCCACCCAGCGCGAAGACCTGGTCCGCCAGTCGCTGAACCGTCTTGAACTGATCGATCCCAACAACCCGGACGTCATTGCCGCCCGCTTCCGCTATCTGCTGCGCCAGGGCGATACCAGCGGAGCGCAGCAAGAGCTGGACCGCCTGAAGGCGATGGCCCCGGACTCCGCGGCGTACAAATCGTCGCGCAGCAGCATGTCGCTCTCCAGCGCCGAAGGTCGCCAGGCGCTACAGCAGGCACGGCTGCTGGCTACCACCGGCCACACCGCAGAGGGGATCGCCGCCTACGACAAGCTCTTTGCCGGTAACCCGCCGGACGGCGCGGTGGCGACCGAATACTGGTCGCTGGTAGCGAAAGTACCTGGCCGCCGGGATGAAGCTATCGCCCAGATGAAAAAAATCAACGCCAGCAGTCCGGGCGACGCGGAGTTGCAGAACGCACTGGCGCAGCTGCTCTTCCAGAGCGATCGCCGGGACGAGGGCTTTACCGTCCTGCGCCAGATGGCAAACTCCAACAACGGCCGCGGCGCCGCCGCTTCCATCTGGTACCAGCAGATCAAAGACCTGCCGGTAAGTAACGCCAGCGTGAAGGCGTTGCAGGACTACCTGCTGATGTTCAGCGAGGGGGACAGCGTGGAGCTTGCGCGCACCCAGCTGGCGCAGCAACAGCAACAGCTGGCCGATCCGGCCTTCCGCGCTAAAGCCCAGGGGCTGGCCGCCGTAGAAGCCGGACAGGGCAGCCAGGCGGTGGGCGAGCTGGAGCAGGCCGTCAGCGCCAACCATACCGACAGCGAAGCGATAGGGGCGCTCGGCCAGGCCTACTCCCAGAAAGGGGATCGCGCCCGGGCGGTTGCCCAGTTTGAAAAAGCGATCGCCCTCGATCCTAAAAGTCCGAACCGCGATAAGTGGGATAGCCTGCTGAAGGTGAACCGCTACTGGCTGCTGATCCAGCAGGGTGATGCCGCCCTGAAAGCCAGTAACGTTGCCCAGGCGGAGCGCTATTACCAGCAGGCGCGTACCATCGACAATACCGACAGTTATGCGGTGCTGGGGCTGGGGGACGCGGCGATGGCGCGCAAAGACAGCGCTGCGGCAGAGAATTTTTACCGCCAGGCGCTGCGGATGGACAGCGGCAACAGCAATGCGGTGCGCGGGCTGGCGAACATCTACCGTGCCGAATCACCGGAAAAAGCCAGCCAGTTTATTGCCTCGCTTTCTGCCAGCCAGCGTCGCAGTATCGACGATATCGAACGCAGCCTGAACAACGAAAAGCTGGCCCAACAGGCCGAACAGCTGGAAAACCAGGGTAACTACGCCCAGGCGGCGGAGATCCAGCGCCGTCGACTGGCGATGGATCCGGGCAGCGTCTGGATCACCTATCGCCTCGCACGCGATCTCTGGAGCAGCGGCCAGCGTAGCCAGGCTGATACCCTGATGCGCCAGCTCGCCACGCAGAAGCCGGGCGATGCTGAACAGGTCTACGCCAACGGGCTTTATCTCTCTGGTAACGACCAGGATCGCGCCGCGCTGGCCCATCTCAATACCCTGCCGCAAAGCCAGTGGAACGCCAATATCCGCGAGCTGGCGGAGCGTCTGCAGGGCAATCAGATTATGGAGACCGCTAACCGCCTGCGCGACAGCGGCAAAGAGCAGGAGGCGGAGAATTTGCTGCGCCAGCAGCCCCCCTCCACCCGTATCGATTTAACCCTCGCCGACTGGGCGCAGCAGCGGGGTGATACCGACGCCGCGAAGGCGGCCTACGGCACCGTGCTGGCGCGCGAACCGCAAAATGGCGATGCGATCCTTGGCCTGACCGAAGTCCAGATCGCCGAAGGCGATAAGGCCGCCGCCCAGGCCACCCTTGGCACCCTGCCAGCGACGCCGCAGGGCGAGCCCTACTCCCTGAATATGCAGCGCCGCATTGCGCTGGCGCAGGCCGGGCTGGGCAACAACGCTGCCGCACAGCAGGCCTTTACCCGCCTTGTGCCGCAGGCCAAATCCCAGCCGCCCTCCCAGGAGAGCGCGCTGGTGCTGCGCGATGCGGCCCGCTTCCAGGCAACAAACGGCCAGCCGCAGGAGGCGCTGGAGACGTACAAAGACACCATGGTGGCCTCGGGCATTACCGCCACCCGGCCTGCGGATAACGACAGCTTCACCCGCCTGACCCGCAGTGATAAGCAGGATGACTGGCTTAAGCGCGGCGTGCGCAGCGATGCGGGCGATCTTTATCGCCAGCAGGATGTGAACGTCACCCTGCAGCACGAGTACTGGGGCTCCAGCGGCACGGGGGGCTACTCGGACCTGAAAGCCCATACCACCATGCTGCAGGTAGATGCGCCACTCTCGGACGGACGGATGTTCTTCCGCAGCGATATGATCAATATGGACGTTGGCAGCTTCAGCCAGAACAGCAACGGCACCTACTCGCCGCATTTTGGCACCTGCTATGACGTCCCCTGCGTTGGTGGAAATCGCAGCCAGAAAGATAGCGGGACAAGCGTTGCCGTTGGCTGGCGAAACGATACCTGGGAGATGGATCTCGGCACTACCCCGATGGGTTTCAACGAGGTTGATGTTGTTGGTGGCCTGAGCTACAGCAACGATTTAGGTCCGCTGGGGTACACGCTGGAACTCCATCGACGCCCGATCTCCAGCTCGCTGCTGGCGTTTGGCGGCCAACAAGATCCCGCCAGTAATACGGGCAAGAAATGGGGTGGTGTGCGCGCCAACGGCGGCGTAGTCAGCCTGAGCTATGACAAAGGTGAAGCCAACGGCGTCTGGGCAAGCCTGGGCGCGGATACGCTTGAAGGTAAAAACGTTGATGACAACTGGCGCGTGCGCTGGATGACGGGCTATTACTATAAGCTAATCAATGAGGACAACCGCCGCGTGACCGTTGGCCTCAATAATATGATTTGGCACTACGATAAAGATCTGAGCAATTACACGCTCGGCCAGGGCGGCTACTACAGTCCCCAGGAATATGTCTCTTTTGCTGTGCCGGTTCTCTGGCGTGAACGTACCGAAAACTGGTCCTGGGAGCTGGGTGGCTCGGTCTCATGGTCACATTCGCGGACTAAAACTATGCCACGCTACCCCTTGTTAAATCTGATACCGGACGACTATCGTCAGAGAGCAAGTGACCAGACGGAATCGGGCGGCAGCAGCCAGGGCGTCGGTTATACCGCGCGGGCCATCGTTGAACGCCGTGTGACCTCGAACTGGTTTGTCGGTCTTGGCGTCGATATTCAGGAGGCGAAGGATTACACCCCAAGCCATGCGCTGTTATACGTGCGCTATTCTGCGGCAGGCTGGCAGGGCAATATGGATCTACCGCCGCAGCCGCTGGTACCTTATGCGGAGTGGTAACCAGAATATCCTTAATCCAGTTGTTAGCCTCTCTTAAAGCCGTTGCAATCGGGTATACTCAGGCAGCAGCAGGGTAACCACTATTTACCCTGCGCGTCGTGTTCTCTGGAGAGTCATTTTGCGTGTCAGCCGTTCTTTAACTATCAAACAAATGGCGATGGTTTCAGCCGTCACTATGGTGTTTGTTTTCATCTTTTGCGTCATTCTGCTGTTTCATTCCATCCAGCAGAATCGCTACAACACGGCTACGCAGCTTGAAAGCATTGCCCGCTCGGTCCGCCTGCCGCTCTCGGCGGCGATCCTGAAGGGGGATATTCCGCAGGCTGAAACCATTCTGAAAGGGATCCAGCCGGCGGGGGTAGTCAGCCGCGCGGACGTGGTGCTGCCCAACCAGTTTCAGGCGCTGCGCATGAGTTTTATTCCCGAGCGCCCGGTGCCGGTGACGGTGACGCGGCTGTTTGAGCTACCGGTACAGATCTCACTCCCCATTTACTCGCTGGAGCGTCCGGCGAATCCCCAGCCGCTGGCCTATCTGGTGCTCCAGGCCGACTCGTACCGCATGTATAAATTCGTGATGAGTTGGGTCTCTACGTTAGTAACTGCTTACTTACTTCTTACCCTGATGCTGACCGTGGCGCTCACCTGGTGCATCAACCGGCTGATTGTTCACCCGCTGCGCCGCCTGGCCCGGGAGCTGGATGAGCTGCCGCCTCAGCAGCAGCTTGGCCATCAGTTTGCGCTGCCGCGCCTGCATCACGACGACGAAATCGGCAAGCTGGTGCGCAGCTATAACATCAACCAGCAGCGTATTCTGCGCCAGCATGAAGAGATGGACAGCAACGCCACCCGCTTCCCGGTATCGGATCTGCCCAACAAGGCATTCCTGATGGGGCTGCTGGAGCAGACGGTGGCCCGCCAGCAGACCACGGCCCTGATGGTGGTGGCCTGCGAAACCCTGCAGGATACCGCCGGAGTGCTGCAGGAGAGCCAGCGGGAAATGCTGTTGCTGACGCTGGTCGAAAAGCTGAAATCGGTGCTCTCGCCGCGCATGGTGCTGACCCAGGTCACCGGCTATGACTTTGTTATTCTTGCCCATGGGGTGAAGGAGCCGTGGCACGCCATTACCTTAGGTCAGCAAGTACTTACTGTTATTAACGAGCGGCTGCCGGTGCAGAGCATCCAGCTGCGGCCAAGCGCCAGTATCGGTATTGCCATGTACTACGGCGATCTGACCGCGGAGCAGCTCTATCGCCGGGCCTTCTCCGCCGCCTCTACCGCCCGTCGCAAAGGTAAAAACCAGATCCAGTTTTTCGAGCCCGAGGAGATGGAGAAAGCCCAGCAGCGGCTGACGGAAGAGAGCGATATTCTGACCGCGCTGGACAATAACCACTTTGCCATCTGGCTACAGCCGCAGGTCGAGTTGCAAACCGGCAGGGTGAAGAGCGCCGAAGCCCTATTGCGTATGCAGCAGGCCGACGGCAGCTGGGAGCTGCCGGAAGGGCTTATCGACCGTATCGAAAACTGTGGCCTGATGGTTACGGTGGGGTACTGGGTGCTGGAGGAGTCCTGCCGCCTGCTGTCGGCCTGGCAGGCGCGCGGCATCACCATGCCGCTGTCGGTAAACCTCTCCGCGCTTCAACTGATGCACCCGACCATGGTGTCTGAGCTGCTGGAGTTGATCCACCGCTACCAGATCCAGCCCGACACCCTGATTCTGGAAGTGACCGAGAGTCGCCGCATCGACGATCCTAACGAAGCGGTGGCCATCTTACGCCCTCTGCGCAATGCCGGGGTGCGTATCGCGCTGGATGACTTCGGCATGGGCTATGCCGGGCTGCGCCAGCTGCAGCATATGAAAGCCCTGCCGGTGGATGTGCTCAAGATCGACAAGTCCTTTGTCGAGGGGCTACCCGACGACAGCAGCATGATGCAGGCGATTATCCAGATGGCGCGCAGCCTGCGGCTGGACGTGATTGCCGAAGGGGTAGAAACCGAAGCGCAGCGCGACTGGCTGGCCGAGGCCGGGGTGGCCTATGGTCAGGGATTCCTCTTTGCCCGCGCCGTGCCGCCTGAGCAGTTCGAGGCTAACTACCTCCTCGTCAAAGAGAACCAGACCATTGACTGAAATGTTGCTGATTTGTGCGAGCCAGCTCAAAATTTTTAACATTTGTGTTTCATTTATGGCGTAAGCCGATATCTGTCCTGATTTACGGGTGCTATTTTAAAGCCGCAGGTGGTTTGTATCCCCACAAAGCCTGTGGCTTTTCTTCCCAAGGACATCATATGAAAACCTCTCTCTTCAAAAGTCTCTACTTTCAGGTGTTGACGGCCATCGCCGTCGGTATTTTGCTGGGGCATTACTACCCTGAGCTGGGCGCCCAGATGAAACCGCTTGGCGACGCCTTCGTTAAGCTGATTAAGATGGTTATTGCGCCAGTTATCTTCTGTACCGTGGTTACGGGTATTGCCGGTATGGAAAGCATGAAGGCGGTTGGCCGCACCGGTGCGGTGGCGCTGCTCTATTTCGAAGTGGTCAGCACTATTGCGCTGATCATCGGCCTGATTATTGTGAACGTGGTGCAGCCAGGGGCAGGGATGAACGTCGATCCAGCCTCTCTTGATGCCAAAGCGGTCGCGGTCTATGCCGACCAGGCTAAAGACCAGGGGGTGGTAGCCTTCCTGCTGGACGTCATCCCTGGCAGCGTGATTGGCGCCTTCGCCAGCGGTAACATTCTGCAGGTGCTGCTGTTCGCCGTGCTCTTTGGCTTTGCCCTGCATCGCCTCGGCAGCAAAGGCCAGCTGATTTTCAACGTGATTGAGAGCTTCTCGCAGGTCATCTTCGGCATCATCAATATGATTATGCGCCTGGCGCCCATCGGCGCGTTCGGGGCGATGGCCTTTACCATCGGTAAATATGGCGTCGGCACCCTGGTGCAGCTCGGCCAGCTTATCGTCTGCTTCTACGTCACCTGTATTCTCTTTGTGGTGGTGGTGCTGGGCAGCATCGCGAAGGCCACGGGCTTTAGCATCTTTAAGTTCATCCGCTATATCCGTGAAGAGCTGCTGATCGTGCTGGGTACCTCCTCCTCGGAATCGGCGCTGCCGCGCATGCTCGATAAAATGGAGAAGCTGGGCTGCCGTAAATCGGTGGTGGGGCTGGTTATCCCGACGGGCTACTCCTTTAACCTCGATGGCACCTCCATCTACCTGACCATGGCGGCGGTCTTTATCGCCCAGGCCACCAACAGCCATATGGATATCTTCCATCAAATCACGCTGCTGGTGGTGTTGCTGCTCTCTTCCAAAGGGGCGGCAGGGGTGACCGGCAGCGGCTTTATCGTACTGGCGGCGACCATCTCTGCGGTGGGCCATCTGCCGGTGGCCGGGCTGGCGCTGATCCTGGGGATTGACCGCTTTATGTCCGAAGCGCGCGCCCTCACTAACCTGGTCGGTAACGGCGTGGCCACGATAGTGGTGGCGAAGTGGGTCAAAGAGCTGGACCATAAAAAGCTCGATGACACCCTTAATAATCGTCTCCCGGACGCTAAAACCCAGGATTTAACCTCCTAAAATCTTCTCTCTGGCCCGCTATCCCTTGTCGGGGTGCGGGCTCCTGCGCATAATGGCCCCCTCTACCTGTCATAATTCGACAAGATTTATTTCGGGTAATTTTATCTTCATGCCGTGACGTTTCGACGAACGCGCGGTCTAATCGACGTGTTTTGAACATCGTCTTTAGAGTGCTCCAGGGCGTGTGGCACTCTTTTTATCAGGAATGTTGATCAGGGGTTCACATGCAGGGCACAAAAATTCGACTTTTAACCGGCGGTTTGCTGATGATGGCAGCAGCCAGTTATGTGCAGGCTGATGCGCTCCAACCCGATCCGGCCTGGCAACAGGGAACGCTGGCGAACGGTTTTCAGTGGCAGGTGCTATCCACCCCCCAGCGCCCCAGCGATCGGGTTGAAATCCGTCTCTCTGTGAATACCGGCTCTCTTACCGAGAGCACCCAGCAGACGGGCTTCAGCCACTTTATTCCCCGCCTGGCGCTGACCCAAAGCGGCAGCCTGCAGGCGACGCAGGTGCGTTCTCTCTGGCAGCAGGGCATCGATCCCAAGCGCCCCCTCCCGCCTGCGGTAGTCTCTTATGACTACACCATGTTTAATCTCAGCCTGCCGAACAACCGTAACGATTTGCTGAAAGAGGCGCTCACCTGGCTCTCTGATACGGCGGGTGCGGTGGCTATCACTCCAGAAACGGTCAATTACGCCCTGAGCAATAGCGATATGGTGGCGACCTGGCCTGCGGATACCAAAGAGGGCTGGTGGCGTTATCGCCTGAAGGGCTCTGCGCTGCTGGGCCACGATCCGGCCGAGCCGCTGAAGCAGCCGGTGGATATCGCTAAACTCAAAACCTTCTATCAGACCTGGTATACGCCGGACGCGATGACCCTGATTGTAGTGGGCAACGTCGACAGCCGCGCGGTGGTGGAGCAAATCAGCAAAACCTTCGGCGAGCTGAAGGGCAAACGCCATACCCCGGCGCCGGTGCCAACTCTGTCGCCGCTGCGCGCCGAGCCGGTCAGCATCATGACCGATAGCGTGCGCCAGGATCGTCTCTCCATTATGTGGGACGTGCCCTGGCAGCCCATCCGTGAATCCGCCGCGCTGTTACGCTACTGGCGTGCCGATCTGGCCCGCGAGGCGCTCTTCTGGCACGTGCAGCAGACGCTGAGCAAAAACAACGTCAAAGATATTGGCCTGGGCTTCGATTGCCGGGTGCTGTTCCAGCGCGCCCAGTGCGCTATTAACCTGGAGTCGCCGGGTGACAAGTTAAATACCAATATGACGATGGTGGCGAAAGAGCTGGCGAAGGTTCGCGAGAACGGCCTGCCGGAAGAGGAGTTCAACGCGCTGGTGGCGCAGAAGAACCTCGAGCTGCAAAAACTCTTTGCGACCTACGCCCGTACCGATACCGATATTCTGATCAGCCAGCGTATTCGCTCCCTGCAAAACCAGGTGGTGGATATCGCGCCGGAGCAGTATCAGAAGCTGCGCCAGGACTTCCTCAGCGGCCTGACGGTTGAGATGCTCAACCAGGATCTGCGCCAGCAGCTCTCTCAGGATATGGCCCTGATCCTGCTGCAGCCGAAAGGCGAGCCGGAGTACAACATGAAAGAGCTGCAGCAGGCGTGGCAGAGCATTATGGCGCCCGCAGCAGCGGCCGCGCAGCCGGCTGTCTCAGGCGATCGCCAGGACGTAACGGATATTCCGCAGGCGCAGTAACTCGCGCGCGGCAAAAAAAACGGCAACCAGATGGTTGCCGTTTTGCTTTTGTGAGCGTTAGTGAGGCATGGCGTCGCGGGGGATGATCGCCCCGCGATACTGGATCACGGTGCTGGCGGTCAGGTGGCCGCGTTTTGCCGCCGCTTCCGGGGTGCCGCCGGTCAGGCGAACGGCCAGATAGCCGGCGCTGAACGAATCTCCCGCTGCGGTGGTGTCGATCACTTTCTCTTTCGCCAGCTTCACGGCCGGCACGTCCACCACGGGTTCGCCGGCAATGGCCACCAGGCAGGAGTCGGCCCCGCGCTTGATCACCACCTCGGATACGCCAGCCGCCTGGGTACGGGCAATCACCTCATCGACCGGCTTTTCGCCCCACAGGGCATCTTCGTCGTCGAGGGTTAAAAAGGCGATGTCGGTGCACTGTAGCATCTGCGAATAGACCTGCTGCGTCTCTTCACGGCTGGCCCACAGGCGCGGACGGTAGTTGTTATCGAAAATCACCTTGCCGCCGTTAGCGCGGCATTCACGCAGCAGGGAGAGCAGCTTGTCGCGGCTGCCCTGGCTCAGGATGGCGAGGCTGATACCGCTCAGGTAGAGGTAGTCAAAGGTCGCCAGCTCTTCGCAGATGCGCGCGGCCTCGTCGCTCTCCAGCCAGAATTTGGCGGCCGCCTCGTTACGCCAGTAGTAGAAGGTGCGCTCGCCGGTGCTGTCGGTTTCGATGTAGTAGAGGCCGGGCAGGCGGTTTTCCATGCGCTGGGTCAGAGAGGTGTCAACCTGCTCAGCCTGCCAGGCATCCAGCATCTGCTGGCTGAAGTTATCGGTTCCCAGTGCGGTAACGTAGTTCACCCTGAGCGCATCAGGTGAAACCTGACGGGCAATATAGACCGAGGTGTTCAACGTATCGCCGCCAAAACCACGGCTGACTTCCGCGCCTTTCTGGGAAAGCTCAATCATGCATTCGCCGATCACGGCAATTTTTTTAGACATAGTCATGAACCTGAAGGGTTAAATTAGGGGTAGTTTGCGCTGGCACCGTTTGGTGGTCAACTATCTTAAAACGTCGTTCCATTATTTTTTTGAACTGGAACATGTTCCTGTCTGGTTTCTGTCATCAGAATTTCATTTTCGCCTGCAACCAGCCGTAAAGTTCTCACTGCCAGCGCCGATAACTCATTGACGCGGCGCGACAGCTCATACCCTTTTCAACAGGACATCTGAAATGAAGTTAAAGCAGGATATCCAGCGGCTAAGCATTCCTGAGGCAAGTATCGAAAACTTGCAGGAGCATCGCTACTGGCTGCAATGTGAGCGTGATTACACCTTCCAGCCCATCTACCGTACCGATGGCAGCCTGATGGCAATTGAGATCCTGACCGTCGTGACCCATCCGTCTAATCCGGGCCAGCGTATCGCGCCGGACCGCTATTTTGCCGAAGTGCCGGTGCGCAAGCGCCTGGACGTGCTGGAAGAGCAGCTGTTAATGCTGGCGTCGAAACAGGACTTTTTCCGGCAGCATCAGATCCTGGCCTCGGTAAACGTCGACGGCCCAACCCTGCTGGCGTTACGCCAGGATGAAACCCTGCAAAAGCTGACCGAAACGCTGCCCTGGACGCGCTTTGAGCTGGTAGAGCACGTGCGCCTGCCCCAGGACTCCTCCTTCGCCTCGATGTGTGAATTCGGCCCGCTGTGGCTGGATGACTTTGGCACCGGCATGGCGAACTTCTCCGCTCTGAGCGAGGTGCGCTATGACTACATCAAAGTGGCGCGCGACCTGTTTATCATGCTGCGTCAGACCCCGGAAGGGCGCAATCTCTTCACCCTCCTGCTTCAGCTGATGAACCGCTACTGCCAGGGCGTCATTGTGGAAGGCATTGAAACCCTCGAAGAGTGGCGCGATGTGCAGAGCTCCCCGGCCGCCGCCGCGCAGGGCTATTTCCTCTCCCGCCCGGTATCCATGAACAACCTCGAAAACGTTATCATCACCTTGTAATACCGGCTGTTTCCCATAATAGCGCGTGGATTACGCGTTATTACCGGACGCAGCCGCCCCCTTTCCGCTTGCCTGGACTATATTCATGAAAGGCAAGTGATTACTGAAAGGGAGTAGGGAATGACAAGAACAACAAAGATTATCACCTGGATCCTGGGGATCTTCTTGTTGTTGATCGTGGTGGCTATCGTCATCATTGCGACGTTTGACTGGAACCGCCTCAAACCGACCATCAACCAGAAAGTCTCAACGGAGTTAAACCGTCCTTTCGCCATTCGCGGCGATCTGGGCGTGGTGTGGGAGCGCCAGAAAGGGGAGACCGGCTGGCGCAGCTGGGTGCCGTGGCCGCACGTGCACGCCAACGACATTATTCTCGGCAACCCGCCGGATATTCCTGAAGTGACCATGGTGCATCTGCCCCGCGTTGAGGCCACGCTGGCCCCGCTGGCGCTGCTGACCAAAACCGTCTATCTGCCGTGGATCAAACTGCAACAGCCGGATGCCCGCCTGATCCGCCTGTCGGAGAAGACCAACAACTGGACCTTCGATCTCGCCAGCGATGACAAAGAAAAAGATCCCAATGCCCAGCCTTCGTCCTGGTCTTTCCGCCTCGACAATATTCTGTTCGATCGCGGGCGGATCGACGTCAACGATGCGGTCTCTAAAGCGCAGATCGAGATCTTTGTCGATCCGCTGGGCAAACCGCTGCCCTTTAGCGAAGTGACCGGTAATAAAGGCGAAAAAGACAAGGTGGGCGACTACGTCTTTGGCCTGAAGGCGGAAGGGCGCTACAACGACCAGCCGCTGCGCGGCACCGGTAAAATTGGCGGCATGCTGGCCTTGCGCAGCGAAGGAACACCGTTCCCGGTGCAGGCCGACTTCCGCTCCGGCAACACCCGCGTGGCCTTTGTCGGCACGGTGAATGACCCGATGAAGATGGGCGGTGTCGATCTGCAGCTGAAGTTTGCCGGGGATTCACTGGGCGAACTTTATAAGCTGACCGGCGTGCTGCTGCCGGATACCCCGCCGTTTGAAACCGACGGTCATCTGGTGGCGAAGATCGATACGGAAAAATCCTCGGTCTATGACTATCGCAACTTCAATGGCCGCATCGGCGACAGCGATATTCACGGCTCGCTGACCTACAGCACCGGCAAACCGCGGCCGAAGCTGGAGGGCGACGTGGAATCACGCCAGCTGCGGTTAGCCGACCTGGGGCCGCTGATTGGCGTTGACTCCGGCAAAGGCACCAAGCCGCAGAAGGTGAGAAAAGAGGCGCCGCCGTCGGGGAAAGTGCTGCCTAACGACCGCTTCGAAACCGATAAGTGGGACGTGATGGATGCGGACGTGCGCTTTAAAGGGCGCCGCATTGAGCACGGCAGCAGCCTGCCCATCAGCAATCTCTCTACCCATATCATCCTGAAGAATGCCGATCTGCGCCTTGAGCCGCTGAAGTTTGGCCTGGCCGGGGGCACCATCTCGTCGAATATCCATCTTGAAGGGGATAAAAACCCGATGCAGGGACAGGCGGATATCCAGGCGCGCCGCCTGAAGCTGAAAGAGCTGATGCCGGACGTAGAGCTGATGCAGAAAACCCTGGGTGAGATGAACGGCGATGCCAAAATTCGCGGCACCGGCAATTCGGTGGCGGCGCTGTTGGGTAACGGTAACGGCAACCTGAAGCTGCTGATGAACGACGGGCTGGTGAGCCGTAACCTGATGGAGATCCTCGGCCTGAACGTCGGTAACTTTATCGTCGGGCAGATCTTCGGTGATGACGAAGTGCGGGTGAACTGCGCGGCGGCCAATATCGATCTGGTCAACGGCGTGGCCCGGCCGCAAATCTTTGCTTTCGATACGGAGAACGCGGTGATTAACGTCACCGGTACGGCGAGCATGGCGTCGGAACAGCTGGATCTCACCATTAACCCGGAGAGTAAAGGTATCCGCATTGTGACCCTGCGCTCGCCGCTCTATGTGCGCGGCAGCTTTAAAAATCCCGATGCGGGGGTGAAGGCGGGGCCGTTAATCGCCCGCGGTGCGGTCGCCGCCGCGCTGGCAACCCTGGTGACTCCGGCAGCGGCACTGCTGGCGTTAATTTCCCCGTCTGAAGGGGAAGCGAATCAGTGCCAGACCATTCTGGCGCAGATGAAAAAGTAAGCGTAGCAACAAAAAAAACGGCAACCTCAGGGTTGCCGTTTTTATTTGCGACTTACAGCGACTGGTGTCGCGTCTCGTGGGTCAGCAGCAGCGCAATCAGCGTCAGGGCCGCCATCGCCGCGAGGTATACGCCGACATAGAACAGACCGTAGTTCGCCTGCAGCCAGGTGGCGATATAGGGTGCGACGGAGGCCCCCAGAATCGAGGAGACGTTATAGGAGAACGATGCCCCGGTATAACGCACTTCGGTCGGGAACAGCTCTGGCAGCAGGGCGCCCATTGGACCAAAGGTGAGCCCCATCAGGCTCAGGCCGATCAGCAGGTAAGCCATCACCAGCGCCGGGTTGCCGGAGCCGAGCAGCGGCGGGAAGACGAACAGCGCAAAGAGAATAATCAGCGAGGTGATGGTAATCATGCTCACGCGGCGGCCAAACTTATCGGCCAGCAGACCCGCAATCGGCACCATCACGCCAAAGCCAATCACCGCCATCATCAGCATCCACAGCACTTCATTGCGCGGCAGGCCCAGACCAACCGGCGCCGGAGCGGTGCTGTAGGTCATGGAGTAGACGGTCATGATATAGAACAGCGTGTAGGTCGCCAGCATGATAAAGGTGCCGAGCACGGTCACGCGCACGTGTTTGGTCAGCAGGGTGCCCAGCGGAATTTTGACCTGTTTTTTGGCGGCGGCCACTTTAGCAAACACCGGGGTCTCGTGCAGAGAGACGCGCACATAGAGGCCGATCAGCACCAGCACCGCCGAGAAGATAAAGGGAATACGCCAGCCCCAGCTCATGAACTGCTCGTCGGTCAGCAGCCAGGAGAGCAGCAGGAAGGTACCGTTAGCAAAGAAGAAGCCGATGGGCGCCCCCAGCTGCGGGAAGGAGCCATAGAGCGCGCGCTTGCGCGGCGGGGCGTTTTCGGTCGCCAGCAGCGCTGCACCGCCCCACTCACCGCCCAGTCCCAGACCCTGACCAAAGCGGGCCAGCGCCAGCAGCAGCGGGGCCAGAATACCGATGGTCTCGTAGGTCGGCAGCAGGCCGATGGCGACGGTGGAGATCCCCATCGTCAGCAGCGAGACGACAAGAGTCACTTTACGGCCCACGCGGTCGCCAAAGTGGCCGAACAGCGCGGAGCCAATCGGACGCGCAATAAAAGCGATGGCGAAGGTAGCCAGCGACTGCAGCGTGGCGGCCGTCGGGTCGCCCTGCGGGAAGAAGATATGCGGAAAAACGATTACCGCTGCGGTGGCGTAAATATAGAAGTCGAAGAACTCAATGGCGGTGCCAATCAGAGAGGCGACAACAACTTTATTGCGCGAGTTAACCGGGGCGTTTTCCTGGGGTGAATCAACGGTTGTGGCTGTAGCTTGCATAATCTTTTCTTATTTTTGGCGAACGAATGGCCATATTACGCACAGCAAAAGCGACATTTCAATCTGTAACAAAGCGGTCGGGCGGTGAAAAAAGCGGCAAAAAGGGGATAATCTTCAGACTATCGGAATATCGTCTATGAAATGCTTCACACAAATTGAAAGTTAGTGGATAAAACTGGTTTTTGGTTAAATAAAAGTTACAGGCTGGATTTATATGCTGAAATGATGAATCGGGCTGAAATTTTGCGTTTTTATTCAGCCCGATGGGGATTTTAGTGGTGCGATTTGCCCGGCATGCGCGGGTCATCTTTGTACTCGGCGGTGGCAATCCAGGCGGCGCAGAACAGGGTCAGCCGCGCGAAGAAGTAGAAGAAGGCCATCAGCCCCAGCACCGAACCGAATGCCGCGCCGGAAGGGGATTGCACCAGTGACGGCAGGGTATAAGTCATCACGATTTTGATGATCTCAAAGCCCACCGCCGCAATCAGGGTGCCGCGAATCAGCGCCCGGCGACGCGGGCGGTGGCGCGGCAGGCGCCAGAAAATCCAGAAGAAGAGCAGGTAGTTCGCCAGAATGGAGATACAGAGCCCAATCAGCCGCCACGCTGGTTTCAGCCACTCAATATTGTCGAGGTAGAGCGCGGAGATAATCATCTGCTGCGCCGAGCCGGCTACCGAAGTAATAGAGAGGGTGATAACCAGCGCCACCAGCAGGCCAATCAGCGAGATAAAATCGCGCAGATATTTCAGCCAGATCTTCTCCTCATCCTGCGAGGTGCGCTCCCAGACGTCGCGGGACTGGGCGCGGATCGCCTCCCGTAGGTTGCCCATCCAGTTAATGCCGGAGTAGAGCGCAATCAGCAGGCCGACAATCCCCACGGTGGTACGCTGCTGGATGGCGGTGCTGATACTGCTTTTCAGGGTGGCGGCCAGGGTCGGATCGCTGACGCTCAGCAGAATTTTCCCGAAGATATCCTGCAACAGCGTGGGGTGGGAGGCGAGGATAAAGCCCGCCGCCGCGAAGGAGACCATCAGGATCGGGATCATCGATAAAAATGAAAAATAGGTGATAGCGGCGCCAAACTGGTTACCCAGCCGGTCGTTAAATCGCTCGGTGGCGCGCAGAATATGGGCAATGGCCGGGCGCTGCTGTAAAAGCTGGGCCACCAGTTTTGCCTTCTCCACCAGACTACCCGCGTTGCTTATATCACTCTTTGTCACCGCTTTTTTATCCGCTTCATTCGGCGGGGGGCTGTTTTCCATCTTTTTGATCGGGTCGTATTCCAGATCCTGTACAGGTCGTTGCGGGTTGTTTTCCGGCATCAGGGGCGTTTTCCTTTTCGTTTTGCGGCATGTCTCAGGAATTATAGACCTTCTCTAGTCCACATAGCTTTTCATTAGCCCCGTTAACCACTCCATAAACAGATGCACCCGGCGCGAGAGGTTGCGGCGATGGGGATAAATCAGCGACACCGGCATCGGACGCGGGCGGTATTGCGGCAGGATCTCCAGCAGCTTTTTGGCCCGCAGGGCATCCCGCGCACCGATGCGGGGCACCTGAATTATTCCCAACCCGGCGATGGCCGAGGCCTGATAGGTTTCGGTGCTATTCACCGTCAGGATCCCGCCGGTCTTTATCCAGTGGGTCTGCTCGCCGTCGTAATACTCAAAGCCCTGCGCCCGGCTACCGAGGTTAAGGGTGTAATGCACTACCGCGTGGGAGGCGAGGTCGTCCAGGCTCTCTGGGTAGCCAAAACGGGCGAGATAATCGGGGCTGGCGCAGTTAATGACCGACAGTTTGCCCAGCGGGCGGGCAATCAGACCGGAATCTTTCAGCGTGCCGACGCGCACCACGCAGTCGAATCCTTCCCGAATCACATCCACCAGCCGATCGCTGCTGCTTAACTCCAGCTCGATGCCGGGGTACTGCTGTAAAAACTGTGGCAGGCGCGGGATGACTAAATTTCGCGCAACGGCCACCGGCATGTCCACCCGCAGTCTTCCGCTGATGCTGGCGGGGTCGAGCAAAAAAAGACCATCGAGTTCATCGAGGTTGGTCAGTAGATCTTTGGCGCGCTCGTAATAGACCATGCCGTCCTGGGTGAGGCTGACGCGGCGCGTGGTGCGGTGCAGCAACTGCGTGCCAAGCTGGTTCTCCAGCGCCTGGATCTGGCGGGAGACGCTGCCCTTGGGTACCCCCAGCGACTCCGCCGCGCGGGAAAAACTCTCCAGCTCCGCGACGCGGACGAACAACTGCATTGCGTGAATTTTATCCATCGGTTGCGCTCATTGTTATCCGAAATGAAACAGTAAAGCGTTATTACCTACCTTTATTGATTTTCTATCACCTAATAAGCTCTTTCTCAACACTCACAACAGCCGAAACGAGGTATCTGATGTCTGAACGTATAGCAATAGTGACCGGCGGTAGCCGCGGGCTGGGAAAAAACGCGGCATTGAAGCTGGCAGAGAAGGGCGTTGGGATCCTGCTGACGTGGAACAGCGGCGAACAGGATGCGCTGGAAGTTGTCCGCGAAATTGAGCAAAAAGGCGGGAAAGCGGCAGCATTGCAGCTAAACGTCGGTGATGTTGCCAGCTTTGAACATTTCGCCCGCCAGGTGCAGGAAACTCTTCAACAGCAGTGGCAACGCGACAGCTTCGACTATTTATTGAACAACGCTGGCGTCGGTTTATACGCACCTCTCATGGAGACCTCTGAAGCGCAGTTCGATAACCTGGTGAACATCCATTTCAAAGGGCCATTCTTCCTGACCCAGCGCCTGCTACCGCTGATGAAAGACGGGGGACGCATCCTGAACGTCTCCTCCGGGCTGGCGCGTTTTACTCTGCCGGGCTCCGGCGCCTACGCGGCGATGAAGGGGGCGATGGAGGTCTTGACCCGCTACCAGGCGAAAGAGCTGGGGGCGCGGGGCATTACGGCCAATATCATCGCGCCGGGAGCCATTGAGACCGACTTTGGCGGCGGCAGGGTGCGGGATAACGCGGCGCTGAATCAGCAGATCGCCGGGCAAACCGCGCTGGGGCGCGTAGGGCTGCCGGATGATATTGGCGATGCCATCGCGGCGCTGCTGAGCGATGAGCTGGGCTGGATGAACGCCCAGCGCATTGAAGTCTCGGGCGGGATGTTCCTTTAAGCCCGGCTGGCCTGCTGATAGTCGCGCTTCAGCAGGCCAAACAGCCAGTCGTTATGCCAGCTTCCTGCCAGCCAGTAGCTCTCCCGCAGTTCGCCCTCCAGCCAGAAGCCTGTCTTCTCCAGCAGGCGTTTCGAAGCCGTATTTCCTGCTGTGACCGTGGCGGTTAACCGCCGGATACCCCCTTCGCGAAAGGCATAATCGCAGACCGCCTTCAGCGACTCATAGCCGTAGCCCTGCCCCTGGGCCTGGGGGGCAAATAAAAAGCCCACTTCGGCGCAATCATCTTCACGGTGAATGTATCCCGTTACCCCAAGCGGCAGCTGGCTGCGGCTGTCGCGTACCACCAGACACAGCCAGTGCGCGCTGCCCGGCGTCCAGGCCGGAAGGCGGGACTCAAACGCCTCGCGGATAGCCGCTTCCGGCCGGGGCTCCGCCACATAACGCATCACCTCCGGGTGCTGCTGAAGGGAGAGAAAAAAGGGCCAGTCTGCCTCGCGTAGCGGCGAGCAGGTTAAGCGGGGCGTAGAGAGATGCGGCATCAGTAATATCCCGAGCTATTATTAATGGTTATACGTCTGTCACTGTAATAACACAGATTCTCAGGTATGGTTAAGCCTGTAAAAATAAAAGAAAAAAGCCGCAAACAGATGGCTACACAGCCGCTTTCGTTTTACGGAAAGGAAAATGATGACACGCAGCAATTCGCACCAGGTCCGGGAGCAGTTTGAACGCTGCCTGGGCATTATTCGTCAGGCGTCGGTAGAGATCCTGCTTCTTCTTAAGATGCGCGTAAGAGAAGGCAAAGATCCTCAGTGGTTCCTGGAACAGCTCGATACCGCCCGACTGGGGCTGGGAGGCTGGGCCGCGGTGGCCCGCCAGCTTAATCTTAACGACGCCGAGATGTCGCACTTTACCCTGCTGCTGCGCCTGCTACAGCAGCGGGTACCGCAGTATGAGAGCGGCCAGGTGGTCAGCGAAAACCAGCTGATTACGGCGGTGCGCTTCGTTAATGCGCTGGAACATCTGCGCATGCAGCAGCCTTTGCTGACCTACAGCACCGATCTCGACACCCCGGATGAGGCCCGCCAGCAGCAGGCGCTAACCCAGGTGCGGGGGCTGGAGATGATGATGAAATCCCTTGTCCAGAGCGCCTGGCCGGATCCAGCCCGCCTGAACAATCACCTGAAAACGCTCTTCAGCGGTGACCAGGTGCGCCGCTGGCTGCGGCATGGCGAGCGCAACGACGTGCTCAGCGGCATGATGTTCAGCGAGCTGGCGCTGATGCTGATCGACAAAAAAGAGTTCACCCGTTACTACGCGCCGCTGTTCAACGATGCGCAGCAGCTCACCCTGATGGTCGAGCCGCGCAAAACCCTGCAGGTCTTCCTCGATGATATCCGCCAGATCCGCAACAGCCTGCTGCTCGAGCAGCCGCTAACCCCGGCGCAGGCGCTGCTGCTGGATAACTACAGCGCGCAGATAGCCGGCCCGGTCCAGCGCGCGTTCGATGCGGGGCGCACCCGGGTGAATCCGGCGGCGCTGATGGCGGCAGAGCCCGACGAGCTACAGGCGTTCTGGCAAAACGCGCGGCAAAAAGACCGCGCCACCGGCGGCGATACCTTTGAGATCCGCGACAGCATCGACAGGCCGGATCGCCGCCCGCCGCGTACTCCGGAGCAGCGCGAGCACCTTATCTCGGTGTTCCTCTGGGGGGCGGTGGGGGTAATGGTGATTGCCATGCTGGGGGCGGGCGTCTGGCTCTTTACCGGCGAAACGCCAACCCGTACGGCGACCGCGGCCCCGGCGGTACAGAGCGCGCCGGAAGAGATGCGCGACACCCCTTCATCTCGTGAAACCCTTACCCGGATGGGCGTCACCTGGGATGAGAATAATTTCCGCTCGGCCATCGATCGCAACGACGCCCGCGTGGTACAGCTGTTTCTGAAAGGGGGGATGGACTGGAAGCTGGCCTGGACCGAGCAGGCGCACGCCGCCGGACACGAGGCGGTGCTGGACATGCTGATGCGCTACCGGCTACAGATGACGGAGCCGAAACCCTGCCGGCGGTTTATCACCACCCTGAGTCATGCGATGGCGGGGGGCGCGGCCCTCACCAGCACGCGCAAAGCGTATTTGCAGGCCTTCTGTACCGTACCGGCGGTGGTAGAGCGGCAGCGGCGCGATATGGAGCTGGCGACGCGCCGGGCGCAGGCGCAGCCGGACGCCAGCAGCAAAAAGTGGCAAAGCATCCAGACGGCGATTTATGACGTGATTCGCTAAGAAGGGCGGGGAGTTACGGCTCCCCGTACAGTCCAATCAGGCGGCGGACGACGCCGTTGGTCCAGCCGAAACCATCCTGCAGAGGATATTCCCCACCGCCACCTTCGCGGGGCGTGCTGCTGGCGATGTGGTACTTCTCAATCAGCTTATGGTGCGTCTTGTAGTAGTGGTTCACCGTATGCAGCCAGCTCCAGGCGATTTCGTCGCCCAGCGAGTCGTTGCCGTACTGCTTGAATCCCTGGATCGCCATCCACTGCAGGGGCGCCCAGCCGTTGGGTTTATCCCACTGCTCGCCGGTTTCGTACTCGGTGGCCAGAATACCGCCCGGGGTCAGCAGGCGGGCTTTTACCGCGTCCGACAGGCGTTCGGCCTGTTCATGGGTCGCCATGCCGACATACAGCGGCACGATGCTGGCGGCAGAGAAGAGCGCCATCTGCTCCCGGCGCCAGTCGTAGTCGCGATAGCAGCCGTTCTCATCATCCCACAGGTAGCGGTTCACCGCCGCGCGGCGATCGCTCGCCTTCTGGCGGAAGAGATCGGCGGTCTCTTTATCCCCTTTAGAGGCCGAAATGTTCGCGATGGCGCTCTCGAGCTTGAACAGAAACGCGTTCAGATCGATGGGGATAAATTGGGTGGTGCGAATGCTCGCCAGGCGGGTCGGATCCCGCAGCCAGCGGGAGGAGTAGTCCCAGCCCGAAGCGGCCCCGGCGCGCAGATCGCGATAGACCTCGTTAGCCGGTCGGCCAGAGTGGCGAGCGGTCTCGACGTCCTCTATCCAGGATTCGTCGCGCGGAGTGTCGCGGTCATCCCAGTAGCGGTTGAGCAGCGATCCGTCCGGCATGCGTACCGCGCTGCGGTAAGCCTGGTTGAGCAGCAGCGACTCCGCGCCATCCATCCAGAAGGCGTACTCCATTTTCAGGTGGTCCAGATAGCGCTTGGCCCCGCGCACGCCGTCCTCTTCGAACAGCTCGACCATCAGGGCAAAGACCGGTGGCTGTGAGCGGCTCAGATAGTAGGTGCGGTTGCCGTTGGGAATATGGCCGTAGCGCTCAATCAGCCAGGCGAAGTTATCCGCCATGCACTTCAGCAGATCGTTACGCCCGCTCTCCGCCAGCCCCAGCATCGAGAAGTAGGAGTCCCAGTAATAGGTCTCGCTAAAACGCCCGCCGGGAACGATATAGGCCTGCGGCAGCGCCAGCAGCGACGACCAGGGAATGTGGTCCTGCGGCTCGCGCGTCAGCACCGGCCACAGGTTATCAATATGCTCTTTCAGAGAGTGTCCCGGGTCGGAGATATACTCTTTGCTGTAGTCTTCCGGCAGCCAGAAATGGTTCTCAACGAAGCGCGCCAGGTCGAAATCACGATGGCGGCGTACCTTACGGTAGCGGATAAGAATATCCAGCGGATCCATTTTCGGCGCGCAGTCCGGGAAGGTTTTGCTGTCGGCAAAGAGGCGCGTCGACTGCACGTGCTCGAACAGTTCGAGATAGCGATCGGCGGGCGTCAGCGCATCGGATGCGGGGAGCCCTTCGATCATTTCAGGCTCCGGCTCGGCCTCGATCATTTCATCCAGTTTTAACTCGCAGGGATCGAATTCGTAGAGAAGTTCTTGTTCTACATCGAACTCTACGGTCTCTACAGTGCGTATTTTCTGGTTGAACATGGTAATAAAAACCTCCGGTGGCGTCGTAACAACTACGGGTGTTGTCCGGGTATCTCTTAAGCGTAGACACTCGCTTCGGTGCCTGCGGCGCGAAGTGTGCGGTAGATCACTTTTTTAAACCCCGGGAAACAGGGCAGAACGCAAGCTATTTAGCTGATTTTATGAATTTTACCGGCGAATTGTGCAAAATCTGGCCGGCGTAAAAATCAGAGCATTCGGTATGCCATTTTGCGGGTCGCCGCGTGCCCCAGGGAGGTTATTTAGTGCGCCTGATGTACGTCGCCGGCAATTTTATCCGCTTTTTGTTTTGCCCCCTCGCTTTGGTTGAGGGCATTACTGGCCGCTTTTTCCGCATGCGCTGCGCTATAGGCCGCCAGGTGTGAAATCACGATAGCGTAAATACTCATCAACGACACCCAGAGGATGCTGTTTTTCCACCAGAGGAGAGTGGGAATGGTCAAAATGGCCCATACCAGGGCAAGGATCAAATGGAACTTCGCCATTCGTTTTGCGGAGATCTTAACGTGCATGTTGTTTTCTCTAATCTTTTAATCGTATTGACGGGTCAGTGCGTAACGCTTACTAAGATTAGTCAACTCCGCCATCGTTATATGGGAATTTTGTTACCGTTTGTACAGACCGGGCTGTCGTATCAAGCCTTGCGGAGCGGCAGCAATAAAAAAACCGGCCGCAAGGGGCCGGTTTTTCAGGAGAGCTTTCGCCGGTCAGCGCATGGTGACAAACTCTTCTGCCGCCGTCGGGTGAATAGCCACGGTGTTGTCGAAGTCTTTCTTGGTTGCGCCCATCTTCAGCGCCACCGCAAAGCCCTGCAGAATCTCATCCATACCAAAGCCGATGCCGTGAATGCCGACAATCTTCTCTTCCGGGCCGACGCAGACCAGCTTCATACGGCACAGCTGGCGGTGAGAGGTCACCGCGGTATACATGGCGGTAAAGCCCGAGCGGTATACCTTCACCTGATCATCACCGTACTGCTCACGGGCCTGGGGCTCGGTTAAGCCCACGGTGCCGATAGGCGGATGGCTGAAGACCACGGTCGGGATGTTGCTGTAGTCCAGATGCTCGTCCGGCTTGTTGTTAAACAGGCGCTCGGAAAGACGACGACCGGCAGCCACGGCAACCGGCGTCAGCTCGACGGCACCGGTGTTGTCGCCCACGGCGTAGATGCCCGGCACGCTGGTATTCTGGAACTTATCGACAACGATATAGCCCTTGTCGTTAGTTTTAACGCCGGTGACCTCCAGGTTGAAGGTGTCGTTGGCAGGCTCACGGCCAATCGCCCAGATCAGACAGTCGACGGTCTGGCTACGGCCATCTTCCAGCTCCAGGGTCAGGCTACCGTCGGCGTTTTTCACCACCGCTTTCGGCACCGCATTGGTGTGCAGAGTCGGGCCTTCGGCATTCATCACCTCTACCAGCGTCTCGACGATCAGCGGATCGAAGCTGCGCAGCGGGGCGTGTTTACGCACAAACAGATGCGCTTCAGCGCCCAGGCCGTTGATCACCCCGGCCAGCTCGACGGCGATGTAACCCGCGCCCACCACCGCAACGCGCTTCGGCAGGGCCGGCAGCTCAAAGAAGCCGTCGGAATCGATGCCGTACTCCACGCCCGGAATATCCGGATGGCTCGGGCGTCCGCCGGTGGCGATCAGGATATGATCGGCAGTGATCGTCTCGCCGTTCACTTCAAGCGTCTTCGCATCCACAAAACGGGCGAAGCCGTGGATCACGTCGACCTTATTGTTACTCAGCCCGTTGTTGTACGCGGCGTGAATACGATCGATATAGGCGGTGCGGCTGGCAATCAGCTTGTCCCAGTCAAAGTTATTGATAGTGGTATCAAAGCCGTAGTCCGGGCCGTAGGTATGGATAGCTTCACGGATCTGCGACGCATGCCACATCACTTTTTTCGGTACGCAGCCCACGTTGACGCAGGTGCCGCCCAGCGCTTTGGCTTCGATCAGCGCACACTTCTGGCCATACATAGCTGCACGGTTAATAGAGGCGATACCGCCGCTGCCACCGCCGATGGCGATGTAGTCATAATGCTTGCTCATGGGTCATATCCTTAATATCTGATTGCCGCGATTGTATCTCTCAAAACAGCCGATGCCACCGATTGCTGTGATTACTCTGGCACGATCCAGCTGACGGTCGCATGACCGGTCCCGCCAGGCACCAGCATTTTGTGCAGCCACGGCAGCACGTTGTTCATCTGCGCTTCCAGCTTCCAGGGTGGGTTAATCACGATCATGCCGGAGGCGGTCATACCGCGCTGGTCGCTGTCCGGACGCACGGCCAGCTCAATCTGCAAAATTTTACGAATACCGGTGGCTTCCAGCTCTTTGATCATCCGTTTAATCTGCGCGCGCAGAACCACCGGATACCACAGGGCATAGGTGCCGGTGGCGAAGCGCTTGTAGCCTTCGCTGATGCCAGCGATCACCGCCTGGTAGTCGCTTTTGATTTCGTACGGCGGGTCGATCAGTACCAGACCACGGCGGGAAACCGGCGGCAGTTTGGACTTCAGCTGCTGGTAGCCATCGGCTTTTTCGACGCGGGCGCGGCTGTCTTTCTGGAATTCAGAGCGCAGCAGCGGGAAGTCGCTCGGGTGCAGCTCGGTAAGCTGCAGGCTGTCGTACTCGCGCAACAGCTGGCGGGCAATCAGTGGGGAGCCCGGGTAGTAGCGCAGCTGGCCGCTGCGGTTGAAATGGTTCACCACGCCGATGTACGGCTCCAGCTCCGCCGGCAGGGAGTCCTGCTGCCAGATGCGGGCAATCCCTTCCAGGTACTCACCGGTGCGCTCTGCGTGCTCGCCGCTTAACTGATAGCGGCCCGCGCCGGCATGGGTGTCCAGGTAGAGAAAGGGTTTTTCTTTCTCTTTCAGCGCTTCGATGATCAGGCTCTGAACGGTGTGTTTCAGGACGTCGGCGTGGTTGCCCGCGTGGAAGCTGTGGCGATAACTAAGCATGGGTAAGGGTGTTCCGTCAGGTAATAAAAAAGCGTATCGACACAGTATACAGAAAAGTCACCGCGGCCGCGAAAGCGCAACGCCCGGCATTGAAATCCTCTACACTTAACCCCATTCTAGAGTGCATATGCACCGCGCCGGATGCGCGATTAATCAACCCTATTCAACAGGACAGCGCTTATGACCAATCCATTACTGACCCCTTTTTCTCTGCCGCCGTTTTCCTCCATCCTTCCTGAGCATGTCGTACCTGCAGTGACTAAAGCGCTGGACGACTGCCGCGCGGCGGTCGAAAAGGTGGTTGCGCAGGGCGCCCCCTATACCTGGGAGAACCTGTGCCAGCCGCTGGCGGAAGTGGATGACGTGCTGGGGCGTATCTTCTCGCCGGTAAGCCACCTGAACTCGGTGAAAAACAGCCCGGAGCTGCGTGAAGCCTACGAGCAGACCCTGCCGCTGCTCTCCGAGTACAGCACCTGGGTCGGCCAGCATGAAGGGCTGTATAACGCTTACCGCGACCTGCGCGATGGCGATCGCTATGCATCGCTTGATACCGCACAGAAAAAATCGGTGGATAACGCCCTGCGTGACTTTGAACTCTCCGGTATCGGCCTGCCGAAAGAGAAGCAGACCCGCTACGGCGAAATTGCCGCGCGTCTCTCCGAGCTTGGCAACCAGTACAGCAACAACGTGCTCGACGCCACCATGGGCTGGAGCAAGCTGATTACCGACGAAGCCGATCTGGCAGGCATGCCGGAAAGCGCCCTGGCGGCGGCGAAAGCCCAGGCCGAGGCCAAAGAGCAGGAAGGCTACCTGTTGACCCTGGATATCCCGAGCTACCTGCCGGTGATGACCTACTGTGACAACCAGGCCCTGCGCGAAGAGATGTATCGCGCCTACAGCACCCGCGCCTCTGACCAGGGGCCGAATGCGGGCAAATGGGACAACAGCCCGGTGATGGCGGAAATCCTCGCCCTGCGCCACGAGCTGGCCCAGCTGCTGGGCTTTGAAAGCTACGCCTGGAAATCCCTCGCCACTAAAATGGCCGAGAACCCGCAGCAGGTGCTCGACTTCCTGACCGATCTGGCAAAACGCGCCCGTCCGCAGGGTGAGAAAGAGCTGGCCCAGCTGCGCGCCTTCGCCAAAGCGGAGTTCGGCGTGGATGAGCTGCAGCCGTGGGACATTGCTTACTACAGCGAAAAGCAGAAGCAGCATCTCTACAGCATCAGCGACGAGCAGTTGCGCCCTTACTTCCCGGAAAACAAAGCCGTTAACGGCCTGTTCGAAGTGGTTAAACGCATTTATGGCATCACCGCTAAAGAGCGTACCGATATCGACGTCTGGCATCCGGAGGTGCGCTTCTTTGAGCTGTATGACGATCAGAACGAACTGCGCGGCAGCTTCTACCTCGACCTCTACGCGCGTGAGAACAAGCGCGGCGGCGCCTGGATGGATGACTGCGTGGGTCAGATGCGTAAAGCGGACGGCTCCCTGCAGAAGCCGGTGGCCTACCTGACCTGTAACTTTAACCGTCCGGTGAACGGCAAGCCGGCGCTCTTTACCCATGACGAAGTAATCACCCTGTTCCACGAGTTCGGCCACGGTCTGCACCATATGCTGACCCGCGTCGAAACCGCTGGGGTAGCCGGTATCAGCGGCGTGCCTTGGGATGCGGTGGAGCTGCCGAGCCAGTTTATGGAGAACTGGTGCTGGGAGCCGGAAGCGCTGGCCTTTATCTCCGGCCACTACGAAACCGGCGAGCCGCTGCCGACCGAGCTGCTGGATAAAATGCTGGCGGCGAAGAACTACCAGGCGGCGATGTTTATCCTGCGCCAGCTGGAGTTTGGCCTGTTCGATTTCCGTCTGCATGCCGAGTTCAGCCCGGAGCAGGGGGCAAAAGTCCTTGAGACCCTGGCCGAGATCAAAAAGCAGGTTGCCCTTATCCCGGGCCCAACCTGGGGCCGCTTCCCGCACGCCTTCAGCCATATCTTTGCCGGCGGCTACGCGGCGGGCTACTACAGCTACCTGTGGGCCGACGTGCTGGCGGCGGATGCCTATTCCCGCTTTGAGGAAGAGGGGATCTTTAACCGTGCAACCGGCCAGTCGTTCCTCGATAACATCCTGACCCGCGGTGGATCGGAAGAGCCGATGGAGCTGTTCAAGCGCTTCCGCGGTCGCGAGCCGCAGCTGGATGCGATGCTTGAGCATTACGGCATCAAGGGCTAGTCGATTCGTGAAGATCCACTTAGTAGATGAAACGGGCGCCGGAGACGGCGCCTTATCTGTTCTGGCGGCCCGCTGGGGGCTGGAGCAGGATGAAGAGAACCCGATGGCGCTGGTGATGACGGCAACGCATCTGGAGCTGCGTAAACGCGATGAGCCAAAGCTCGGCGGGATTTTTGTCGACTTCGTTAGCGGCGCCATGGCGCACCGGCGCAAGTTTGGCGGCGGGCGCGGCGAGGCAGTGGCGAAAGCGGTGGGAATCAAAGGCAGCTATCTGCCGGACGTGGTGGACGCTACGGCAGGGCTGGGGCGCGATGCCTTTGTGCTGGCCTCAGTCGGCTGCCGCGTGCGGATGCTGGAGCGCAACCCGGTGGTGGCGGCGCTGCTTGATGACGGCCTGACGCGCGGCTATGCCGACCCGGAAATCGGCGGCTGGCTGCAGGAGCGGTTGCAGCTGATCCACGCCTCCAGCCTGACGGCGTTAACGGATATTACTCCACGTCCGCAGGTGGTCTATCTCGATCCCATGTTCCCGCATAAGCAGAAAAGCGCGCTGGTGAAAAAAGAGATGCGGGTGTTTCAGTCGCTGGTGGGGCCGGATCTGGATGCGGATGGGCTGCTGGCGCCTGCTCGCCTGCTGGCGACAAAGCGGGTAGTGGTGAAGCGACCGGACTATGCCCCGCCGCTGGCGGAGGTGGCGACCACTAACGCGGTGGTGACCAAAGGGCACCGGTTTGATATTTATGCGGGGACGCCGGAATAATTGTGCGGCTTGAGCCCCTCACCCTAACCCTCTCCCCAGAGGGAGAGGGAACCGATCGAGCCCTGGGGTGAGGGATAAATTACTTACTCGTCTTCTTCGTCGCGCAGCGGAACAATCAGCATATCAACGTGAACGGTGTTGATCAGCTGACGGGCAGAGGACATCAGCTTGCTCCAGAAGTCCTGGTGATGACCGCAAACCACCAGATCCATATCGTATTTCTTAATCGCGTCTACCAGCACCTGGCCCAGGTCGCCGCTGCCGCTCAGGGTCTCGGTGATCGGGTAGCCTGCATTGGTGGAGAGCTCAGTCAGGGCGTGGTGGGTCTCTTCAGAAATACGCTTCTGCATATCCCCCAGGTTCACATCAATGAGGCCGGTATAGAGATCGGAGTAATTAACGTCAACGTGAATCAGGGAAACCTTCGCATTGTACGGGCGTGCCATGGATACCGCTTTATCGACCAGCACTTTGCTCTCAGGGGAGAGATCTACCGCGATGAGAATATGTTTGTAAGCCATAGTGTTACTCCTTCCTTAAGTTTTCGATGACCATTGCGTGCAGCAGTCGTTTACCTTGTTCCATTACGGCCCAGTTGGACAAATTTTTCAAGCATTGGTGTTGATAACGATTAAGCTTGTGGCAAAAAAATTAACGGATCTCCTACACTATTGAATAAGCCGTTCGGATCGTAAAATGTGAAGCCGATCGGTTTTCGAGTCACTCTTTCACTGAGCGTCTGTCAGGTTATCGGGGAGCGGTAGTCCCGGAGCGTTGCTTCGCGGGCGTGTCGCCGGGGGGGAGATATGATTAGCACCGTCGCATTGTTTTGGGCGTTATGTGTGGTTTGCATAGTGAATATGGCGCGCTATTTCTCATCATTACGCGCGCTACTGGTCGTACTTCGTGGTTGCGATCCGCTGCTTTATCAATATGTGGACGGTGGAGGCTTCTTCACCTCGCATGGACAGCCCAGTAAGCAGATGCGTCTGGTGGGATATATCTACTACCAGCGTTACCGCGATCATCATGACGACGAGTTTATCCGTCGCTGTGAGCGTCTGCGCCGCCAGTTTATACTTACCAGCGCCCTCTGTGGGCTGGTGGTGGTAAGTATGATTGCGCTGATGATCTGGCACTGAGCATAAAAAGGCGAGGCTATCCTCGCCTTGTTTATTTCAGGGTTTCACCGTGAAGCGGAGATGCCTGACATCTTGTTGTACAGAGAATACTTTTCCGCTGTAGGCGATGCTGACCTCGCCATTTTTATCTATAAACGCCTCAGTGATGCTGCCTGTACCCTCAAGAATGGGACGTTTTGTCGCGAGCTGCTGAATCACGTCTGCATCTTTCGCTGCTATCTCCCGGGAGAGATAGTATCGGTAAATCGTGGGCACCGTAGCACCCCCCCGGTCGTTTACCGTCATGTAGAGCCAGACGTTGTCAGATAATTTATAAGCTCGCTGTAGCACATCGCCACTACGGGGATTAGGCTGGTGGTTTAGCCATATAAATCCTGCAACCAGGATTAGTAGCACAACGGTGACAAGCCGGTGAATCCACTTAATAGCCGTTCTGAATGGCATATTCTATTCCGGCCGCTTCACGCATGTTGTTAGTAATGATGATTGAACCTGGTCCATGACGAGGTACAGAAGCCATACATTTTCCCTTGCAAGATATTCTCTTCGAACCCAACAAGATAGTTGTTTCAGCCCTCAGTTTCTGAACAAAAAATGTTCAGATTTTCCTTATGAATCAGCATCCTTAGGAAAAGAGCATAAAAAAAGCGGGTCAGTTTCCTGACCCGCTTTTTTGTCTCTGCCTGCGATTAGAGGAACTGCAGGGAGATCCAGTACAGTCCGCCGGAGAGCAGAATGGACGCCGGAAGGGTAAACACCCAGGCCATCAGAATGTTGGTAACGGTTTTGCGCTGCAGACCGCCGCCATCAACAATCATGGTACCCGCCACGGACGAGGACAGTACGTGGGTGGTGGAGACCGGCATACCGGTATAGCTTGCCAGACCGATAGAGACCGCCGCCGTCATCTGGGCGGACATCCCCTGTGCGTAGGTCATGCCTTTCTTACCGATCTTCTCACCGATGGTGGTCGCAACGCGACGCCAGCCGATCATGGTACCGACACCCAGCGCCAGCGCGACGGCCATGATGATCCAGATTGGCGCATACTCGATAGTATTCAGCATATCGCCTTTCAGTTTCTTCAGCAGACGCTGGTCGCCCGCGTTCACTTCAGGCAATTTACCCACTTTGTCGGTCACGTCGGAGATGCACAGCATAATGCGGCGCAGCTGCCCACGTTGCTCAACGGAGAGTTTGTCGTAGCTTTCGATATCCGTCAGCATGCCTTTCGCACGTTGCAGCGCGTTAATGGCATTTGCCGGATGGCAGTGGAACTCGCCAGGGGCGGTCGCGGCACCAGCGTCCGGAGACGGAATCAGCTGATCCACGCCGGTCGCTTTCTTCAGCAGGTCAGGACGCTGCTGGAAGAAAGTCTCCACGTTATTGACGGCATCGCGGGTACGGGTGATTTCGTAGCCGGAGGCATTCATATTCACCACAAAGCCCGCCGGTGCCACGCCGATCAGGACCAGCATAACCAGGCCAATACCTTTCTGTCCGTCGTTGGCACCGTGTGAGAAGGCCACACCGATAGCCGAGATGATCAGGGCGATACGGGTCCAGAACGGCGGCTTTTTCTTGCCATCTTTCTTTTCACGCTCGGCCGGCGTCAGGTGGATACGGGCACGTTTCTTGGTGCCGCTCCAGTAGCGACGCAGCAGGAAAATCAAACCACCCGCAACGACCAGACCGACGATCGGAGAGACAATCAGAGAGCCGAAAATACCGACAACTTTCGGGATATTCAGCGCGTCCACCACCGAGGTGCCGGTCATCAGCGCATTGGTTAAACCAATACCGATGATAGCGCCGATCAGCGTGTGGGAACTGGATGCCGGCAGGCCGAAATACCAGGTACCGAGGTTCCAGATAATTGCGGCAAACAGCAGGGAGAACACCATAGCGAGGCCATGGCCGGAGCTGACGTTCAGCAGCAGATCCGTTGGCAGCATATGCACGATCGCGTAGGCTACACTCAGACCTCCAAGCAGAACGCCGAAGAAGTTAGCTACTGCTGCCATGACAACCGCAACCTGCGAGCGCATAGCACGTGTGTAGATAACGGTTGCTACTGCGTTCGCCGTGTCATGGAAGCCGTTAATCGCTTCGTAGAACAGAACAAATGCCAGAGCAAGCAATAATAAAAGCCCGGTATGCAGATCCAGGCCAGCAAACAAATGTAGCATAGGATGTTACGCCATCTTGGGGACATGAACGCGGCGCATTATCCAGGACAAATGCGCAGCGGGCAAAGCGAAATATAGACTTTTTTTGATTTCCTGACTGAATAAAGCGTAGCAACAAAACAATTATTTATTACATTTCAATTAAATAAATATAAATCAGCATATTTGCGCTGGTAGGGCCACCGACGAAACTTTACAATTTGCGCCCTGCAAAACAAGAGGATTAAGACGTGGAAAGGTTTGATGCCATCATTATTGGTGCCGGTGCGGCGGGAATGTTCTGTGCGGCAATGGCCGGACAGGCGGGGCGCCGCATATTGCTGCTGGATAATGGCAAAAAACCAGGACGTAAAATCCTGATGTCCGGGGGCGGACGCTGCAATTTTACTAACCTTTATGTCGAGCCTGCCGCATATCTGAGCCAGAACCGCCATTTTTGTAAGTCTGCCCTGGCGCGCTACACCCAGTGGGACTTTATCGACCTTGTGGGTAAACACAATATCGCCTGGCATGAGAAAACCCTCGGCCAGCTTTTCTGCGATGATTCTGCCCAGCAAATTGTTGATTTATTGCTCAGTGAGTGCGAGAAAGGCGGCGTTACTCTGCGTTTACGCACCGAAGTGCTGGAAGTCACCCGGGATGAAACCGGCTATACCCTGCAGCTGAACGGCGAGACGGTGAGCGCCGAAAGCCTGGTGATCGCCAGCGGCGGCCTGTCGATGCCGGGGCTGGGGGCAACCCCCTTTGGCTATAAGATTGCCGAGCAGTTTGGCCTGAAGGTGCTGCCGACCCGCGCGGGCCTGGTGCCCTTTACCCTGCACAAGCCTTTGCTTGAGCAGTTACAAACCCTTTCCGGCGTCTCGGTGCCGTCGACGATCGCCGCCGAGGACGGCACTCTGTTCCGCGAAAATCTGCTCTTTACCCACCGCGGCCTCTCCGGTCCGGCGGTACTGCAAATCTCCAGCTACTGGCAGCCCGGCGAGTTCGTGACGGTGAATTTACTGCCCGACTGCGATCCGGAGGCTTTCCTCAACGAGCAGCGCGAGGCGCATCCTAACCAGAGCCTGAAAAATACCCTCGCTATGCAGCTGCCAAAACGGCTGGTGGAGTGCCTGATCCTGCTCGGGCAGATCCCGGACGTGACGCTAAAACAGCTTAACAGCCGCGACCAGCAGACCCTGATCGAGACGCTCACCGCCTGGCGCGTACAGCCTAACGGCACCGAAGGCTATCGCACTGCGGAGGTGACCCTCGGCGGCGTGGATACCCATGAGCTCTCCTCGCGCACGATGGAGGCCCGCAAGGTGCCGGGGCTCTATTTTATTGGTGAAGTGATGGACGTGACCGGCTGGCTGGGGGGCTATAACTTCCAGTGGGCATGGGCCAGCGGCTGGGCCTGCGCGCAGGCGCTGGCGGAAAAGTAAAACCTGCCAGACGTTATGTTGTGAGATAAAATAGAATTCCCGCCCGGTGCGGGAATTTTGTTTCATTAAGGGTAGAGAGACGGCTAAACCTTCGCCCTTTTCTATTTTTTGCATGGTATGTGTCTGGTCTTCAAAAAGGGTTGTATATGGCTTCTGCTCATCTCGGTTTCCCTACGGAAACCGTTGTTGTTTTTGTCGTGATGGCCGTGGGGGCGATGTTTATCGACCTCTTCATGCACCGTCATAACAAACCCATTTCGCTAAAAAGCGCGGCGATGTGGTCCATCTTCTGGGTGATGACCGCGATGGCCTTTGCGGGCTTTTTATATGTCCACCACGGCGCGGAGGTGGCGAGCCTGTTCCTCACCGGCTATGCGCTGGAAGAGGTGCTCTCCGTCGATAACCTCTTTGTGATGATGGCGATTTTCGCCTGGTTCGGCGTGCCGGACAGGTACCGTCACCGGGTGCTCTACTGGGGGGTAATTGGCGCGATCGTCTTCCGCGGGATCTTCGTGGCCATCGGCACCAGCCTGCTGAGCCTCGGGCCCTACGTTGAGGTGCTCTTCGCGGTGATTGTCGCCTGGACGGCAATCATGATGCTGAAGCGCGGCCAGGAGCAGGATGAGATCGAAGATTACTCCCGCCATCCGGCTTACCGCCTGGTAAAACGTTTCTATCCCGTCTGGCCAAAAATCAGCGGCCACGCCTTTACCCTCAGTCAGAAAGAGGTGGATGCAGAGCTGGAAAAACCGGAAAACCAGGACGTGATGGTAGGGCGGGTAAAAAAAGCGAAGCGCTATGCCACCCCGCTGCTGCTCTGCGTGGCGGTGGTTGAGCTCTCCGACGTGATGTTCGCCTTCGACTCGGTGCCGGCGATTATCGCCGTCAGTCGCGAGCCGCTGATTATCTACAGCGCCATGATGTTCGCTATTCTGGGCCTGCGTACGCTCTACTTTGTGCTGGAAGCCTTAAAACAGTATCTGGTGCATCTGGAGAAAGCGGTCGTGCTGCTGCTCTTCTTCGTGGCCTTCAAGCTGGGCCTGAACGCGACCGATCACTTCTGGCATCACGGCTACGGTATTGGCGCCACCGCCAGCCTGTTTGTGGTGCTGGGCGTGCTGGCCGCGGGAATTGTGGCAAGCCTGCTCTTCCCGGGGAAAAAAGAGGCCAGCTAAACGCAAAACGGCAACCAGGGTTGCCGTTTTTTATGCGCGGATGTCAGGCCGCTCTTAGCGTTTGATGGGCGAGTTCCGGCGTGCGCGCGGCGGATGGAAGTGGCGCCAGTGCGCATCCTGCGCCGCCGCCAGCAGCTCGTGGTCGCCGCGGGTATCGCCCCAGGCGCGCAGATGGTATTGGGTAAGATCGCCATACACCTTCTCCAGCCTCGCGACCTTCTGGGCACAGCGGCAGTTGTGGCCGGTGATCCGCCCGGTCAGCTTGCCGTCCATCACCTCCAGCTGGGTACCAATCAGCTTGATGCCAAGCTTATCGGCCCAGGGTTGTAGTACCAGCGCCGGGGAGGCCGAGCAGATAGTCACCTCCGCGCCGGAATTCACTTCAGCCGCCACCGCCAGCACCCCCTGCGGGCGCATCAGCTTGTTCCAGTATCGTTCGCAAAACGCTTCTGCCTGCTGGCGTAGCCAGTGCTCGTCGACCCCCGTCAGGAAGGTCCTGATCAGCACCTCTTTCAGCTCATCGCGCGTTAGCTTGCGGCGCACGCAGTAGAGGGTAGGCAGCGCCATCCGCACCAGCCTGCCCGCGAAGTAGCGCTTACCAAAGGCGAAGCGCAGGAAAGGGATAAAGCTGTCGTGATGGGTCAGGGTCCCGTCAAAGTCGAAGACGGAGAGCACCCTGGATTTGGATACTGTCTCGTCGGCAATCATATTGGTCATAACTACGTCTTAACTTAAAAAGAGATTCTGCCCCCCAGTTTACTGCGTTACGGGCATATTCCCTAAACTGAGGGGCGATTTTTCTTCAGAGGATGTCATCCACCACGCCGCCGTCCACGCGCAGCGCCGTGCCGGAGGTGGCAGAGGCCTGCTGCGAACAGATATAGACCACCATGTTCGCCACCTCTTCAACGGTGGCCGCGCGCTGGATCACCGAGGACGGGCGGTGCGCCATCACAAACTCTTTGCCCAGCTGCTCGAGGGATTTACCGGTTCTTTGCATCTCATCTTTCATCATATCGGCAAAGCCGTCGGACAGGGTCGGGCCGGGCAGCACGCTGTTTACCGTGACGCCGCTACCGGCGACGAATTTCGCCAGCCCGCGCGCCAGCGACAGTTGGGCCGTTTTGGTGACGCCGTAGTGGATCATGTCCGCCGGAATATTGCGCGCCGATTCGGAAGAGATAAATACCACCCGGCCCCAGCCTTTCTGCACCATGCCGGGCAGCAGGGCGCGCGACAGGCGCACGCCGGACATCACGTTGGTCTGCCAGTAGTTATTCCAGGTCTCGTCGTCGGTGGAGTAGAAATCTTTCGGGCCGTAGATCCCGGCGTTATTCACCAGAATATCGACCTTAGCGGCGGCGCGCAGTACCGCATCGATCCCTTCCGGCTGGCTGAGATCGGCCACCGCCGCCCGCACCTGCACCCCAGGCACCACCTGCTGGAGCTGCTGGATGCCTTTGTTAACCGAGTCGTTACTGCGCCCGTTGATAATCACCTCTGCGCCGCTCTCCGCCAGCCCGCGGGCGATGGCAAAGCCTATCCCGCCGGTAGAGGCGGTAACCAGCGCCACTTTCCCCGTCAGATCGATTTTCATGCTGTGCTCCTTGTCGTATTCAGGCTTCAGAGCGTTAAGCGTAGCAGTTCAATTTTGCGGTGGCTGGCTGAAAAGCTCCAGCAGGGTTTCGACCTGTTCGTCGAGCGGGGCAAGGGTGCGTTTGACGATCAGATGCAGCGGTGTGGCGCGGCGCGTCCCGTGGCTCAGGGGCAGCACTTTTAGCTCGCCCTTCTCCAGCGCCTGCTGGATCCGCTCCTCGGGCAGCCAGCCGTACCCCACCTGATACATCACCGCGTCAATCGCGGCATCGATGGTAGAGAAGGTCCAGGCCTCGCCCCCCGGCAGAGCGGCGTTCTGCTGGTCGGCAATATGGATCAGCGGCCAGGGGCGCAGCATTTCGTCGTTGAGCGGGGCCTCGAGGGTAAAGAGCGGGTGATCCCGGTGGGCGACGGCGACAAAATCGATATTCATCAGCCACTCGCCGCGCCCGGTGATGTCCTGACGGCGGGTAAGCACCATAACGTCCGCTTCGCTGTGCGCCAGCGCTTCTCCTGAGTTTTCCAGTACCTCCGTCAGCCGCACCTGGGTTTGCGGATAGCGCTGCTGGAACTGGCGCAGAATGGCAAACAGGCGGCGACGGGGAAAGATGCTGTCCACCACCAGATCCAGCCGGGTGCGCATCCCGTTGCGCAGCGTGGTGGCGCGGGTCTCCAGCCAGGTAAAGGCTTTCAGCAGCGGTTTCACCTGTTTCAACAGCAGTTCGCCTTCCGGGGTCAGCACCGCGCGGCGTCCCTCCGGCGCCAACAGCGCAACGCCTAAGCGTTCCTGTAACAGGGCCAGGTTATAGCTGACGGAGGACTGGCTGCGGTGCGTCTCTTCGGCAGCGCGGGCGAAGCTGCCATGTTCCACTACGCTTTCGAGAAGCGCCCACTGTTCAAGGGTGGTTTTATGCATGACTTATCTAAATTTTGAATGAATTTGATTAAATCATAGCGTTATTCATCCATTTTTTGGTGGCGTAAGATCAACCCATCAAAACAAAGGAGACATCTTATGAGCACCTTCGATAAAAATGATTTGAGCGGTTTTGTTGGTAAACATCTGGTTTATACCTACGACAACGGCTGGAACTACGAAATCTACGTGAAAAACGACTCTACTCTGGATTACCGCATCCACAGCGGCATCGTGGGCAATCGTTGGGTGAAAGACCAGCGCGCGTACATCGTCCGCGTGGGTGAGAGCATCTATAAAATTTCCTGGACCGAGCCGACCGGTACCGACGTCAGCCTGATTGTGAACCTGGGCGATATGCTGTTCCACGGCACCATCTTCTTCCCGCGCTGGGTGATGAACAATCCGGAAAAAACCGTCTGCTTCCAGAACGACCATATTCCGCTGATGGAGTCTTACCGTGAAGCCGGCCCGGCATACCCGACAGAGGTGATTGACGAGTTCGCCACCATTACCTTCGTGCGCGACTGCGGGGCGAATAACGATGAGGTGATTGCCTGTGCGGCCAGCGAGCTGCCGGCCGATTTCCCGAACAACCTGAAACAGGCTTAAACCAGCTGCACCGCGCCGTCATGCAGGGTAAAGCGCGTCGGGGTGCAGACGGCAAGGCTCAGCCCGCCGAACTGGCAGTGGCTGACGTTAAGCGAGGTGTGCAGCGTGCTGTCGATGCTGACAATCTGCCAGGCGCTGCCGCCGCGCTGTTTCACCATCGCCTCTTTCCGTGTCCAGATGCGCCAGAAGGCAGCAAGCTTGTCTTCCGGCGCTTCGCGTTCCAGCTCCTGATGTTCATTGGTGCTAAAGACCGCATTGGCCAGCGACTGCCAGTTATCGCGCGGGCGAATGACTTCGATGTCGCAGCCCACTTCCCCCTCGTCGCTAAGCAACAGCGCGATATCATCGCCGCTGTGGCTCAGGTTAAACCAGAACGGCCTGGCATCGATAAACGCCGGTTTACCCTGGTCGCCAAAGATAATCTCCGGCAGAGGTGAAGGTGACAATGCCTTGGCGAGCAGCGTTCTGCCAGCCAGCCAGGAGGCGTAGCGGGCGCCCTGGGGCGCCTGCTCTGAGAGCGTTGACGCCAGCGGGTCAGCGCACAGAGTGGGGATCTTTCCCAGTAAAAACTGGTACATAGGTTAAGCCCAGCGTTTGATAATAATAGAGGTATTGATACCGCCAAAGGCAAAGTTATTGCTTTGCAGATACTCGCAGTCAATGTGACGGGCTTCCCCCATAATATAATCTAATGCGCCGCACTGTTCATCTGATTGTCCTAAATTGAGAACCCATTACCCTGGCAGTCGGCTTTTCGGCCTGCCTGGCCCCAGCAGAATTGCCAGCTTGCTGCCCCCTTTGGTGGTCTCCATCCAGATCTTACAGACGCTGGTTAAGGGCACCGAGAGCAGCATGCCTATCGGGCCAAGCAGCCATCCCCAGACCAGCAGCGAGAGGAAGACCACCATGGTGGACATCCCCAGCCGGTGGCCCATCATGCGGGGCTCGACGATATTTCCCAGCACCATATGGACGACAAGGAAGAGTGCCCCCACCATCGCGCATTCATAAAAACCGTTAAATAAAAATGCCTGAATCATCGGCGGCCCGGCGGAGAGCACCGCGCCGATATTTGGGACATAGTTCAGCAGGAACGCCAGCACGCCCCACATCAGCGCGAACTGAACATTCAGCAGGGTGAGACCCAGCCAGACGATGGCCCCGGTCCACAGACTGAGCAGCGTTTTTAACGCCAGATAGTGGGAGACCCCTTTCAGGGCGCGGTGCAGGCCGGCAATATGGATCTGCGGATTGTGCAGGGCAAAGCGCATTTTATAGGGCACATGGCGCACCTCAAACAGCATAAAGACCACGGTCATCACCAGCAGCACCACGCTTGCCATGGCGCCGGAGACCCCGGTCATCAGCACGGTGGCGTAGGACATCACCTTTTCAGAATCCATGCGTCGCAGCATACGCTCGGGCGAGATGTGCAAATTGATAAAGGGTAACGTCTCCTGCAGATTGATAAGCTTGCGCGTCAGCTCCCGGTTATATTTAGGCATCAATGCCACAAACTCATTCATTGACGCTGCCAGCACGCCAAACAGCGCCGTCAGGCCGATAAGCATCACCACTACCACGATAGTGATGGCCACCGGGCGTTTAATCCCCCGACGCAGAAACCAGGTCACCAGCGGGTTGAGTACAATGGCAAAAAAGAGCGCCAGCAGCAGCTGCACGAGAATATCCGCCGCAGCGTGAATGCCAGCAAGGATAACGACCAGGCAGGCCAGCTTAAGCAGAATATGCAGTCCTGCTTTATCGGGGGGGTTGGGTGTCATAACGATTCCTTTTGTAGTTAACCCATAAAGTGTAGTGCGCGGCGGGCGCTTCGTTAGACGCCGTTAATCTTAAAGTCGCTGCTGATTTTCCGACCCCGACGTGGTAATAGTGAAACACTGTTGTAAAAATCCTGGTGATGTCCATGCCCGAACCTGCCGCCGAACCGGCGCTGAGCGGATTGCGTCTCAATCTGCGCATTGTCTCTGTCGTTATATTTAATTTTGCCAGCTACTTAACCATCGGCCTGCCGCTCGCCGTCCTGCCGGGCTACGTGCATGAGGCGATGGGATTCAGCGCCTTCTGGGCCGGCCTGGTGATCAGCCTGCAATATTTCGCCACCCTCTTAAGCCGCCCCCATGCGGGACGCTACGCCGACCTCTTTGGCCCCAAAACCATCGTGGTGCTGGGGCTGTGCGGCTGTTTTCTCAGCGGCATGAGCTATCTGCTGGCCGACTGGACCCGCGCCTGGCCGGCGGCAAGCCTGGCGCTGCTCTGCCTGGGACGCGTCATCCTCGGGGTGGGGCAGAGCCTGGCGGGCACCGGCTCCACGCTCTGGGGAGTAGGGGTCGTGGGCAACGCCCATATTGGCCGGGTGATCTCCTGGAACGGGATTGTCACCTACGGGGCGATGGCGATAGGAGCGCCCCTCGGCGTGCTCTGTTACCGCTATACCGGGCTGCAGGGGCTGGCGATAACCATTATGGTGGTGGCGCTGCTGGCCATATTATTTGCGCTGCCGCGCCCGAAAGTGAAAGCGAGCAAGGGCAAGCCGATGCCGTTTCGCGCGGTGCTGGGCCGGGTCTGGCCCTACGGCATGGCGCTGGCGCTGGCCTCGGCGGGCTTTGGCGTCATCGCCACTTTTATTACTCTCTTTTATGATGCCAAAGACTGGAACGGCGCCGCCTTCGCCTTAACCCTCTTTAGCTGCGCCTTCGTCGGCACGCGGCTCCTTTTCCCGAACGGGATTAACCGCCTCGGCGGGTTAAACGTGGCGATGATCTGCTTTGGCGTCGAGATTGTCGGCCTGCTGCTGACCGGCATCGCCGGTGAACCCTGGATGGCGAAAATTGGCGTATTTCTGGCGGGGGCGGGCTTCTCGCTGGTCTTCCCGGCGCTGGGGGTGGTGGCGGTGAAGGCCGTGCCCCAGCAGAATCAGGGGGCCGCGCTGGCAACCTATACGGTCTTTATGGATATGTCGCTGGGGATAACCGGGCCGCTGGCGGGGCTGGTGATGGCCTGGGCAGGCGTGCCCGTTATCTACCTGGCCGCTGCCGGGCTGGTGATGGTGGCGCTGCTGCTGACCTGGCGGCTAAAAAAAAGGCCCCCGGCACCAGCGCCGGAGGCCTCATCTTCGTGAAGTCTTACTGAATCACGAGGGTGTTGATGATGTTTTCTGCGGCAGTTTGCGCTTTCTGCTGATCGTCAGCAGGCAGCGTAATCTGCAGGGTCAGCAGTTTGTTATCTACCTTGCCCAGCACCACGGAGGAGTAGGCGGTCTGGCCTTTGGCGGAGATAATGCTGTCCAGCTGCTGCAGTTTATGGCCTTTCAGCTCAATGGTCTTGTTGGTCACAACCTGCAGCTGCGGGTCGCGGCTACGCTGCTGATCTTCAAGGCGCTTCGCCAGCACGCTCAGATCTTCACTGGTATCATCCCCGACAATAACGATCACCGCTTTCTGGCCGGTGGCGTCGGAGTAGACGTGCATATTATTGCTCTGGGTGCCCAGCTTACCGCTTTGATCGGTCATATCCGCTGGCAGAGAGAAACTGAGTTTGCCATCCATCAGGCTGACCGGCTGACCCGTTGCGTTGCTTTCAGCAGACGCCGCCTGAGCGGGGGTCTTGGTGTCGCTATTATCACAGGCCGCCAGTCCCACAACCAGCAGGCCAATCCCGACATATTTAACCAGATTGCGCATTAACTTCTTCCTTTCGATAAACGGCCATAACGGCTCATCCATCCATCTTAACACAACTGTTCCGGGGAACCTTTAACCGGCCTGCAATGCGGAGATTTCAGATTTATCTGCCAGCCTTTTCAGGCACATATTCAGTAATACACCATACATCGGCAGGAAGAAGACCAGGCTGATAAGCACCTTAAAGGCGTAATCCACGAGGGCGATTTCCATCCAGTGTTGCGCCATAAAAGCGTCCGGGCTGCGCCAGAAAGCGATAAAGAAAAAGGCGAGCGTATCGCTGACGTTGCCGAACAGCGTGGAGGCCGTCGGTGCCAGCCACCAGCGGTGGCTCTGCCGCAGGCGGTTAAAGACGTGCACGTCGAGGATCTGCCCCAGCGCATAGGCCATAAAGCTGGCGGCGGCGATACGGGCCACGAACAGGTTAAAGTGCGCCAGCGCTCCGAACCCCTGCCAGCTTCCCATGTAAAACAGCGACGAAATCACGTAGGAGACGAACAGCGCCGGCAGCATTACGGCAAAAATAATGCGACGGGCCAGCGGTGCGCCGAAGATACGCACGGTGAGGTCGGTTGCCAGGAAGATAAACGGAAAGCTGAACGCGCCCCAGGTGGTATGGAACCCAAAAATAGAGATGGGTAGCTGCACCAGGTAGTTACTGGAGATAATCACCAGCAGATGGAAAAGCGATAGCCAGAACAACGCTTTTACGCGCTGAGATTGTGTGAAAGAGACCATATTGTACCTTTTTGATTAGTCTTTGGGGTGAGGGAACCCAATATGAATCTGTCCAGATGGGACGGATTCTAAAGCCGCCGCATAATACTGCTTTACCGAAGCTTTGCAATGGCTAATTTTCGCGCAATCGTTAACCTGGTTTGCTTTGCCCGGCACGCGGCGTAAACTACTGCCGTTTTTATGTGAACGAGATGAAGATGAGCGATCTGTTTTCTACCCCAGACCATACCCTTGATGCCCAGGGCCTGCGCTGCCCGGAGCCGGTAATGATGGTGCGCAAAACCGTGCGCAGCATGCAGAGCGGCGAAACGCTGCTGATTATCGCTGACGATCCTGCCACCACCCGCGACATTCCCGGTTTTTGTACTTTTATGGAACACGAACTGGTAGCCCAGCAGACCGATTCGCTGCCGTACCGCTATCTGCTGCGTAAAGGCCAGTAGCCTTTTGTCCGGCGGCGTTGAGCGCCGGGCAACGCCCTCTGCTTTTGAACTCCATCACCAATTTAAACCATCGTTTCAGAAATTGGCGCTTTTTGTGAGGCGCTTCACCCTCGCTTTCCAGACCGTAGGCTAGTTTTTAAGCGGAAAACTAAAACACCGTTTTAACGCTTACCTCACTACCCTGGAGTTGACTCGATGAAAACGACCCTTAAGCCGTTGCTGGTTGCGCTGTGTCTGTCCGCTATCTCGCTTTCTGCCACAGCGCAAACCATCAAAGCCGCCGATGTGCACCCGGAAGGCTACCCGAACGTGGTAGCGGTGCAGCATATGGGCGAAAAACTCAAACAACAAACCAACGGCGAACTGGAGATTAAAGTCTTTCCAGGGGGCGTGCTGGGTGATGAAAAGCAGATGATCGAGCAGGCGCAGATGGGGGCTATCGATATGATCCGCGTCTCCATGGCGCCGGTGGCCGCCATCTTGCCAGATATCGAAGTCTTTACGCTTCCCTACGTCTTCCGTGACGAAGACCATATGCACAAGGTTATTGACGGCGATATCGGTAAGCAGATCGGCGACAAGCTCACCGCCAACCCCAAATCCCGGCTGGTGTTCCTCGGCTGGATGGACTCCGGCACCCGCAACCTGATCACCAAAGATCCCATCGTCAAACCGGAAGATCTTAAGGGTAAGAAGATCCGCGTCCAGGGTAGCCCGGTGGCGCTGGCCACGCTGAAAGCCATGGGGGCTAACTCGGTGGCAATGGGGGTAAGTGAGGTGTACAGCGGCATGCAGACCGGCGTTATCGACGGTGCGGAGAACAACCCGCCGACCTTTATCGCCCATAACTACATGCCGGTCGCCAAAAACTACACCCTGAGCGGCCACTTTATCACCCCGGAAATGCTGCTCTACTCCAAAGTGAAATGGGACAAGCTCAGCGCCGACGACCAGCAAAAAATCCTGACCCTGACCCGGGAAGCGCAGACTGAACAGCGCAAGCTGTGGCAGGCCTACAATGACGAGGCGCTGGCGAAGATGAAGGCGGGCGGCGTGCAGTTCCACGACATCGACAAAACGGTGTTTATCAAAGCCACAGAGCCGGTGCGCGCCCAGTATGGCGATAAGCATCAGGATCTGATGAAAGCTATCGCTGACGTCCAGTAAACCGGAGTACGTATGTCCGAACTCTACCTGAAGTGGATGGACCGTCTCTACCTGCTGGCGATGGCCGTCGCCGGGCTGTCGCTGCTGGTGATGACCATCGTTATTCCGATAGGCATCTTCTCGCGCTACGTGCTCAACCGCGGTGAGTCGTGGCCGGAGCCCATCGCCATTATCTGCATGGTGACCTTCACCTTTATCGGCGCGGCGGTGAGCTACCGCGCCGGCTCGCATATCGCGGTGAATATGCTGACCGACCGGCTGTCAGACTCGTTGAAAACGCTGTGCGCGCGGCTCGTTGATCTTCTGATGCTTGTCATTTCGGGGCTGATGTTCTGGTACAGCGCTTTGCTTTGCATCGAACTCTGGGAGCAGCCGGTGGCGGAGTTTCCGATCCTCACCTCGGGTGAAAGCTACCTGCCGCTGCCGATTGGCTCGGCGATTTTAATCCTGTTTGTGCTTGAGCGGCTGCTGTTTGGCTCTCAGGAAAACCGTCCGGTCGTGCTGATCGGCAACCACAGTTAAGGGGTGAACAATGGACGCATTTGTTTTGTTATTCACCCTCGCCATTTTACTGGCGCTGGGGATGCCGGTGGCTTTTGCCGTAGGCTTAAGCGCCGTAGCCGGTGCGCTGTGGATCGACCTGCCGCTGGAAGCTTTAATGATTCAAATAACCAGCGGGGTGAACAAATTTACCCTGCTGGCGATCCCGTTCTTTATCCTGGCGGGGGCGATCATGGCCGAAGGAGGTATTGCACGGCGGCTGGTTAATTTTGCCTATATCTTTGTCGGCTTTATTCGCGGCGGCTTATCGCTGGTGAATATCGTGGCCTCCACCTTCTTCGGGGCGATTTCCGGCTCCTCGGTGGCGGATACTGCCTCCATCGGTACCGTCATGATCCCGGAGATGGAGAAAAAGGGCTACCCGCGCGAGTATGCGGCGGCGGTCACCGCCAGCGGTTCGGTGCAGGCGATCCTGATCCCGCCCAGCCATAACTCGGTGATTTACTCCCTGGCGGCGGGCGGCACTGTCTCTATCGCCACTCTGTTTATCGCCGGGGTTTTGCCGGGGCTGATCCTTGGCCTGAGTCTGATGGCGCTTTGCCTCTGCTTTGCGCGCAAAAGAGGCTATCCAAAAGGGGAAAGAGTTCCTTTTAAACAGGCGTTAAAGATCTTTTTTGATGCCCTGTGGGGGCTGATGACGGTGGTGATTATCCTCGGCGGCATTTTGTCGGGCATCTTCACCGCCACGGAATCCGCGGCGGTGGCCTGCCTGTGGGCCTTTTTCGTCACTATGTTTATCTACCGGGACTACAAGTGGAACGAGCTGCCGAAGCTGATGTGCCGCACGGTGAAAACGGTCACCATTGTGATGATCCTGATTGGCTTTGCCGCAGCGTTCGGCGCGGTAATGACCTACATGCAGCTGCCGATGCGCATCACCGAATTCTTCACCTCGCTCTCGGATAACAAGTACGTCATCCTGATGTACCTCAACATCATGCTGCTGCTGATTGGCACCCTGATGGATATGGCACCGATCATCCTGATCCTGACGCCGGTGCTGCTGCCGGTGACCAATGCGTTGGGCATCGATCCGGTTCATTTCGGCATGATCATGATGGTTAACCTCGGGATTGGGCTGATCACCCCGCCGGTAGGCTCGGTGCTGTTTGTCGCCAGCGCGGTAAGCAAACAGAAAATTGAAGTGGTGGTGCGGGAGATGCTGCCCTTCTACGCCATGCTGCTGGTGGTGCTGGCGATGGTGACCTACATTCCGGCCATCTCACTCTGGCTGCCGGGAATACTGGGTATGCAGTAGTCATTAGGTTTTCTCCCTCTCCCACAGGGAGAGGGCTGGGGTGAGGGCACCAGGCCGCACCCCACCTTTTATTTTCGACGCAATAACCGCAACGCGTTGGCCGTCACCAGCACCGTTGCCCCGGTATCCGCCAGCACCGCCAGCCACAGACCGGTGAACCCTAGCAGGGTGGTCACCAGAAAAATGGCTTTCAGCCCCAGAGCAATAGTGATGTTCTGTCGGATATTGGCGTGGGTGGCGCGGGCAAGGCGGATGGTCTGCGCAAGGCCAGTTAAGCGGTTTTGCGTTAAGGCCGCATCGGCGCTCTCCAGCGCCACGTCGGTGCCGCTGCCCATCGCAATGCCGATGGTGGCCGCTTTCATTGCCGGCGCATCGTTGATGCCGTCGCCCACCATGGCCAGCGGCGCGCGGGCGTTCAACGCCGTTACGGCGCTCACCTTATCGGCGGGGAGTAATCCGGCCCGGAACTGCATTCCCAACTCGCCAGCGATCGCGGCGGCGGCTCGCGGGTTATCCCCGGTCAGTATCACCCCCTCGATGCCCAACTGACGCAGGGCGGTCAGTGCCTCTGCGGCCTCTTCGCGCAGGGTATCGCGCAGCGCCAGCACCCCTTTCGCTTCGCCGTCCTGCACGACCATCACCACCGTCTGACCCGCCTCTTCCAGCGTCTGGACGGATGGCGTCAGGCCGGTCGCGGGGAATTTATCCGCCGCTACCATCCGCACCTGCGTGCCTTCAACCTCCGCCTCAATGCCAGAACCCGGCAGCGTGCGCTGTCCGGTGGCGGCCGGAATCGCCAGCCCGCGTGAGCGGGCTTCGGCGACGATCGCCAGCGCCAGCGGGTGGGTCGAGCCCTGCTCAACGGCGGCGGCCAGTTTCAACAATGCCTCCTCGCTTATCCCCTGCGGATAAACGCCCGTTACTTTGGGTTTGCCGAGGGTCAGGGTGCCGGTTTTATCAAAGGCGACCTGCTTCACCCGGCTCAGCTGCTCCAGCGCGGCGCCGCCTTTAATCAGCGCCCCGTGGCGCGCGGCCGCGGCAAGGCCGGAGGTAATGGCCGCAGGGGTAGAGATCACCAGCGCGCACGGGCAGCCAATCAGCAGCAGCGTCAGCCCTTTATAGATCCAGGCTTCCCATGGCTCGCCCATCAGCAGGGGCGGTACGGTCGCCACCAGCAGGGCAAACAACATGATCGCCGGGGTATAAATACGACTAAAGCGATCGATAAAACGCTCGACCGGCGCACGGCGCGATTCGGCCTCCTCAATCAGCTTCAGGATGCGGTCAATGGCGCTGTCGCCGGGCTCCGAGAGGACGGTTAGCTGCACCAGCCGATCGGCGCTGGTGGCCCCGGCCGGCACCTTTTCTCCGGCCACGCGTTCAACCGGAATGGATTCTCCGGTCAGCGCGCTCTCATCGAAGCTGGCCGAAGCGGTGAGCAGTATGCCGTCGGCGGGTAGCCGCCCGCCTGCGGGCACCTCAATCACCTCTCCCGGACGCAGCGCCGCGATGGCTACCGTGCTGCGTTCGCCGTTGACCACCCGAACGGCGGTCTCGGGCTTCAGCGCCATCAGGGCGCTGACCCCTTTACGCGCCCGGCTTGCCGCCCAGCCCTCAAGACGCTCGCCGATTAAAAACAGCAGCAGTACCATTGCCGCTTCTGCCGTCGCGCCAATAAACAGGGCGCCGATCGCCGCCACGCTCATCAGGGTTTCGATGGCAAACCAGCTGCCGCTTTTCATCAGGCGCAACGCCTGTCGGGCAATGGGGAAGAGCCCCACCAGAGTGGTGACGATAAACGCCAGATTGCCGAGGGGAGGGTTGAAATGTGCCAGCGCCCAGCTCAGGGCCATCAGCACCATGAGGATAATCAGCGGCAGGTTTTCCCGCAGCGGCGCCTGTTTTTCGGCGGGCGCCGAGGCGCTTCGCAGGGCGTAGCCAGCGCGCGTGACCGCCGCTTCAACCTGGGTTTGGATATCGCTATCGGCGCTGACCAGCAGCTTTTGGGTGGCGAACAGCACCTGAGCCTGGCTGACGCCAGCGACCTGGTTCACCGCGTTTTCTACCTTGCGGGCGCAGGCGGCGCAGTCCATGCCCTCCACTATCCAGGCGTACTCCTGGCCAGATCCAGGGAGCGCGGGCAGCTCATCACAGCATGCCGCCGCTGGCGAAACGGGGGTAAACTTCAGCGCCGAAAATTGCGGCACTTTTTTGGACGACTCTGGTGTCGACATGGCAGGCTCCGGTAATGATAATTTTCTCATTAACCGCAGCATACACTCTGGAGTCGACTCCAGAGTCAAGCGATTTTAAATATAGAGCGAACGCACAATCAGGAAGTGGCCGGCAAAGTAGCAGGCGGCGGAGATGGCATTATCGGCGCGGAAGCGGCGGCGATAATGGCTCCCCAGCCAGACGATATTGCCAATCAGCAGCAGCGCGGCCCCGAAGAACGCCGACATGGCCGGCGCCGTCGGGCGGAAGAACCACAGCTCGCCCGCCAGCCAGACCATCACCAGCGTCATGGCAATAAAAGTGCTGACAGGCCAGCGCATCTCCTCCAGCCGGGTCCAGATAGTGGCGAGCAGCAGCAGGCCAATCACCAGCAGCACCAGCGGCAGCGGCCAGAAGAACGAGAGGGTCATCTGGCTGGCGAAGTAGATGGTGTAGAGCAGGTGCGACAGGAAAAAGGCCCCGACGGCATACAGCAGGCGCTGGCGCGGTAGCAGGGTTAAGGCGTCGCCCACCAGCGAGGCGCACAGCCCGGCCAGCACCAGATAGCTGATAGCGTTGAACATGGGGGCCTGCCACGCCAGAAGCAGAAGCAGCAGCAGGGTGACTGGCTTAAACAGCCAGCGCTGCCAGACCGGGCCACGGTAGGAGGCATCAACGTAGAGCCATGCGGAAAAACAGACAGCGATAAATGACCACAGCATAATAAGTCCCTGTATCTGTTGGTGTTGAATAAGTAGCTATCTTCAGTGTAGTGGTGCAAACCGGCCAATGGCAATGCCATGCGCGGCGCGCTATCCTGATTTCAGCCTGGTCTTATGAGAGTAACGGATGAGCAAGATGCCGCTTTTTTTTATTGTTGTAGTGGCGATTATCGTTATCGCCGCCTCGTTTCGTTTTGTGCAGCAGCGCCGCGACAGGCAGCAGAACGACGCCGCGCCGCTGCTGCATAAAGAGGTGGTGGTGAGCAACAAGCGCGAGAAAGTTATTAACGATCGCCGCTCGCGCCAGCAGCAGGTGACACCGGCTGGCAGCACGGTGCGCTATGAGGCGAGCTTTAAGCCCCTAAGCAGCGGTCTGGAGATGACGTTTCGTCTTGATGAAACCCAGTACCATCAGCTGACGGTAGGGGATAAAGGAACTTTAAGTTACAAGGGATCGCGGTTTGAGGGGTTTAAGGCGGAGCGGTAGTTTCCCCTCACCCCGGCCCTCTCCCCAAAGGGGCGAGGGAGAAAACCGCACCGGCAGACCGCACTTAACGATCCCCTCTCCCCTCCGGGGAGAGGGTTAGGGTGAGGGGAAAAGGCGCCAACCTTACCGCTTCACCTGCGCCTTAAACTTCTTCATCCACACCAGCAGTTCAAACACGCCGAAGATAAAGACCCGGGTCTGCTGCCAGCCGGTCATCTGCGGGCCATCTTTTGGTAAGCCGTTTTTCAGCATCACCATCTGCAGGGCGTGCATAAACGAAGTAAAAATCAGCGCCACGTTAACGAAAATATTCATCGGGCGCGGGAAGGGGTGCACCAGGTTGAGGATCAGAAACGCCCACACCCCCAGCATCAGTAAACGGCCCAGATTAATCAGTACCGGCATCGGTCTCTCCTTGTGATTGACGGTGATAAAGGCGATAAGCGACCTGACCGGCCACTTTTTCCCTGTGCAGCGCCCAGTGGGCGGGCACCGGCGGTAAGCCGTTTTCCACTTCGCTCTCCACATAGATTAGCGCGTCGTTTGCCAGCCAGCCGTTATTTTCCAGCAGGGTCAGGGTCTCTTCCAGCAGCCCTTTGCGAAACGGCGGATCGACAAACACCACGTCGTGCGGGGTGCCAGACTGCGCCAGAAACGCGAGCGAGTTGGTGTTCACCACTTTAGCATTCGTCGCCTTCAGGGTGGCGAGGTTGTGCTGCAATTGCTGGGCCACGCCGCGCTCCATCTCCAGCAGCGTGGCGCTGGCGGCGTAGCGGGAGAGGGCTTCCAGGCCAAGGGCGCCGCTGCCGGCAAAGCAGTCCAGACAGCGGGCATCCACCATCGAAGGGGCCAGCCAGTTGAACAGCGTCTCACGTACCCGGTCGGTGGTGGGGCGCAGGCCGGGGCTATCCGGCACCGGCAGTTTACGGCCTCGCCACTGGCCGCCGATGATGCGTATCTGACCGGCCGCGGCGCGGTTGGGTTTCTTCATATCTATGCTCAGGTTACTCATTGAGCCTGCGCTTGCAGGCGGTGATGTGCGTTAAGTTAAGTGATAAACTATTTCATCATTTTTTTAGCTTATATGTATATAGCGCCAGAAATTAACCGCGAGGGGTGTAGTCGCAGATGGCAAAAGAGAAAAAACGTGGCTTCTTTTCCTGGCTGGGCTTTGGTCAAAAAGAGCAGGAAACAGAACAGCAGACCGAAGAGCAGCAGCCGGTTGACGCGCAGCCCGCGCCCGAAACGCCGGTAGAAAAGCTTGCTGAACCCGAAGCGGAAGAGCATGCCCACAGCCAGCAAGAGACAGAAGCCTTCGCGCAAGAGGTGGTTGAGGTCACCGAACAGGTTCAGGAGAGTGAAAAACCCGAACCCGTCGCCGTAGAGGAGGCGATCCCGCCCGTAGCGGTCGAGGAGGCGCGTGAAGAGCTTGCCCCGCAGGCTACCGTTGAGCACGAAGAGCTGCCCCTGCCGGAAGAGGTAGAGACCGACGCCGTATCGGCCGAAGAGTGGCAGGCCGAGGCGGAAACCGTTGAAATCATTGAAGCGGTTGAAGAGGAGGCGTTAAACGAACCTGAACTCACCGACGAAGAGCTCGAAGCTCAGGCGCTGGCGGCAGAAGCCGCTGAAGAGGCGGTTATCGTGGTGCCTGTGGAAGAGCAGGCAGAAGAGGAAGTGGTTCAGGAGCAGGAAAAACCGACCAAAGAAGGTTTCTTTGCCCGCCTGAAGCGCAGCCTGCTTAAAACCAAAGAAAACCTCGGTTCCGGATTTATCAGCCTGTTCCGCGGCAAGAAAATCGACGATGATCTCTTTGAAGAGCTTGAAGAACAGCTGCTGATTGCCGACGTGGGCGTAGAGACGACCCGCAAAATCATCGCCAGCCTGACCGAAGGCGCCAGCCGTAAACAGCTGCGCGATGCCGAAGCGCTGTACGGCCTGCTGAAAGATGAGATGGGTGAAATCCTCGCAAAAGTTGACGAACCGCTTAATATTGAAGGGAAAACGCCCTTTGTTATTCTGATGGTTGGCGTTAACGGCGTGGGTAAAACCACCACTATCGGCAAGCTGGCGCGCCAGTTTGAGCAGCAGGGTAAATCGGTAATGCTGGCGGCAGGGGATACCTTCCGTGCCGCGGCGGTGGAACAGCTGCAGGTGTGGGGCCAGCGCAACGACATTCCGGTGATTGCCCAGCATACCGGAGCCGATTCCGCTTCCGTTATCTTCGATGCCATTCAGGCCGCGAAGGCGCGTAATATCGACGTGCTGATTGCCGATACCGCCGGGCGTCTGCAGAATAAATCGCACCTGATGGAAGAGCTGAAGAAAATCGTTCGCGTCATGAAGAAGCTGGACGTTGAGGCGCCGCATGAGATTATGCTCACCATCGACGCCAGCACCGGGCAGAACGCCATCAGCCAGGCGAAGCTGTTCCATGAGGCGGTCGGTTTAACCGGCATCACGCTCACCAAGCTGGACGGCACCGCCAAAGGCGGGGTTATCTTCTCGGTGGCGGATCAGTTCGGTATCCCTATTCGTTACATCGGCGTTGGCGAACGTATCGAGGATTTACGTCCCTTTAAATCGGACGACTTTATTGAGGCACTTTTTGCCCGAGAGGATTAACAATGATTCGCTTTGAACACGTCAGCAAGGCCTATCTTGGTGGGAGACAAGCGCTGCAGGGGGTGACATTCCACCTGCAGCCGGGCGAGATGGCATTCCTGACCGGCCACTCCGGCGCGGGGAAAAGTACCCTGCTCAAGCTGATCTGTGGCATCGAGCGGCCAAGCGCCGGGAAAATCTGGTTTAGCGGCCACGACATCAGCCGCCTGAAAAACCGCGAAGTGCCGTTCCTGCGTCGTCAGATCGGCATGATTTTCCAGGATCACCATCTGCTGATGGATCGCACCGTTTTCGATAACGTGGCGATCCCGCTGATTATTGCCGGTGCCAGCTATGATGATATCCGTCGTCGCGTGTCGGCGGCGCTGGATAAGGTCGGGCTGCTGGACAAAGCGAAGAACTTCCCGATTCAGCTCTCCGGCGGCGAGCAGCAGCGCGTGGGCATCGCCAGGGCGGTGGTAAACAAACCTGCCGTCCTGCTGGCGGATGAACCGACCGGCAACCTGGACGATGCCCTCTCCGAAGGGATTTTACGTCTGTTTGAAGAGTTTAACCGCGTAGGGGTGACGGTACTGATGGCGACGCACGACATGGGGCTTATCTCCCGTCGTTCGTACCGCATGCTGACGCTGAGCGACGGGCACTTGCACGGAGGCCAGGGGTGAATAAGCGCGACGCAATGAATCAGATCCGCCAGTTCGGCGGTAAGTTTGACCGTTTCCGCAAGCCGCAGGGCGGCGGCGACGGCAACCGCAACGCGCCGAAGCGTGCGAAAGCCGCGCCAAAACCTGCGAATCGCAAAACCAACGTCTTTAACGAGCAGGTGCGCTACGCATTTCAGGGTGCGCTGCAGGATCTTAAAAGCAAACCGCTGGCCACCTTCCTGACGGTGATGGTGATCGCCATCTCCCTGACGCTGCCCAGCGTCTGTTATATGGTCTACAAAAACGTTCACCAGGCGGCGTCGCAGTACTATCCGTCGCCGCAGATCACCGTCTATCTCGATAAGGCGCTGGACGACAACGCCGCCGCCCAGGTAGTGGGTCAGCTACAGGCCGAGCAGGGGGTGGATAAAGTTAACTATCTCTCCCGTGAAGAGGCGCTGGGCGAGTTCCGCAACTGGTCCGGCTTTGGCGGCGCGCTGGATATGCTGGAAGAGAACCCGCTGCCCGCCGTGGCGGTGGTGATCCCGAAGCTCGATTTCCAGGGCACCGAGTCGCTTAATACCCTGCGCGATCGCATCACCCGTATTAACGGTATCGATGAAGTGCGCATGGACGACAGCTGGTTTGCCCGTCTGGCGGCCCTGACCGGGCTGGTGGGGCGCGTGGCGGCGATGATCGGCGTGCTGATGGTGGCGGCGGTATTCCTCGTTATCGGCAACAGCGTGCGCCTGAGCATCTTTGCCCGTCGCGACACCATTAACGTGCAAAAACTGATTGGCGCAACGGATGGTTTTATCCTGCGCCCGTTCCTTTATGGCGGCGCGCTGCTCGGTTTTACCGGTGCATTTCTTTCACTGATTCTGTCAGAAATTTTGGTGATGCGGCTTTCGTCGGCGGTCACCGAGGTGGCGCAGGTTTTCGGAACTAAGTTTGATATCAGCGGCTTAGGCTTCGATGAGTGCTTGTTGCTGCTGCTGGTCTGCTCGATGATCGGCTGGGTGGCAGCATGGCTGGCAACTGTGCAACATTTACGTCACTTTACCCCCGACTAATAAAAGTCTGGTATAATCTTTCCCTGCACTGAGTACATCGCTCTGCAGGGAAAGAGCCACTCCCTGTGCCTTCCCTCGCAGTATCATCTCCATGTCACATTTTGTGCGTAATTTATTCACAGTTTCACTGGGAACTTGTGGATAAAATCACTGTCTGATAAAAGAGTGGATGATATTCTCGTTGCTCATTAGTTCTGGCATGTTTGTTGCCTGATGGGGACAAACCGCCGCCAGACAAGCTTGATTGAGAGGAATGAATGACCAAAGAAATGCAAACTTTAGCTTTAGCTCCTGTTGGTAACCTGGAATCTTACATCCGGGCCGCTAACACCTGGCCGATGTTAACGGCCGAGGAAGAAAAAGAGCTTGCTGAAAAGCTGCATTACCAGGGCGATCTGGAAGCAGCTAAAACGCTGATCCTGTCTCACCTGCGCTTTGTTGTTCACGTCGCCCGCAACTACTCGGGCTATGGTCTGCCGCAGGCGGATCTGATTCAGGAAGGTAACATCGGCCTGATGAAGGCGGTTCGTCGCTTCAACCCGGAAGTGGGTGTGCGTCTGGTCTCCTTTGCCGTGCACTGGATCAAAGCAGAAATTCATGAATACGTGCTGCGTAACTGGCGTATCGTGAAGGTCGCCACCACCAAAGCGCAACGCAAACTGTTCTTCAACCTGCGTAAAACCAAGCAGCGTCTCGGCTGGTTCAACCAGGACGAAGTAGAAATGGTGGCGCGCGAGCTGGGTGTTTCCAGTAAAGACGTGCGTGAGATGGAATCGCGAATGGCCGCGCAGGACATGACTTTTGACATGTCTTCTGACGATGATGCGTCAGACAGCCAGCCAATGGCGCCGGTTCTTTATCTGCAGGATAAAACCTCTAACTTTGCCGACGGCATTGAAGAGGACAACTGGGAAGATCAGGCTGCCAACAAGCTGACCCACGCGATGGAAGGCCTCGACGAACGTAGTCAGGACATCATCCGCGCCCGCTGGCTGGACGAAGACAACAAGTCCACCCTGCAGGAGCTGGCCGACCGCTACGGCGTTTCCGCTGAACGTGTGCGCCAGCTTGAAAAGAACGCCATGAAAAAACTTCGCGCCGCTATCGAAGCGTAATTTCCGCGAAGCACCCGATAACCCCTGGATGAGAATCCGGGGGTTTTGTTTTTTTTAGCGCCCGCTCTGGCGAATTTTTGACCCCTGGCAAACACTTACAGATGCGCTCAGCATGAGAGTGTCTCAGGGGGTCAGGGTGAAAAATAACAAATTGAATGAGCGGCGTTTACAGGCAACGCCGCGCGGCATCGGCGTGATGTGCGGGTTCTACGCCGAAAAAGCCGAAAACGCCACGCTGTGGGACGTAGAAGGCAACGAAGTGATCGACTTCGCTGCCGGGATCGCGGTGCTGAATACCGGCCATCGCCATCCCAAAATCATCGCCGCCATCGAAAACCAGCTTCATGCCTTTACCCATACGGCTTACCAGATTGTCCCTTACGAAGGCTATGTGGCGCTGGCAGAGCGCATTAACGACCGGGTGCCCATCGAGGGCCCCGCTAAAACCGCCTTCTTCTCGACCGGGGCAGAGGCCGTGGAGAACGCCGTCAAAATCGCCCGGGCTTACACCCGGCGACCGGGGATAATCGCCTTCGGCGGTGGATTCCATGGCCGTACCTTTATGACCATGGCGCTCACCGGCAAAGTAGCCCCTTATAAACTCGGTTTTGGCCCCTTCCCGGGCTCCGTTTACCACGCCCAGTACCCCAGCGAACTGCACGGCGTCAGCACCGCTGAGGCGCTGCACAGCGTCGAGCGTCTGTTTAAGGCCGATATCGCGCCGGACCAGGTCGCCGCTATTATCCTTGAGCCAGTGCAGGGGGAGGGCGGGTTCAACGTGGCGCCCGCCGATTTTATCGAGGGGCTGTGGGCCCTGTGCGATACCTACGGCATTCTGCTCATCGCCGACGAGGTGCAGACCGGTTTTGCCCGTACCGGGAAGCTTTTCTCCATGGAGCACCACAGCGTGAAGCCAGATCTCATCACCATGGCCAAAAGCCTGGCGGGCGGCATGCCCTTATCGGCGGTGGCCGGAAGGGCGGAAGTGATGGATGCCCCGGCGCCGGGCGGGCTGGGCGGCACCTATGCCGGTAACCCGCTGGCAATTGCGGCCGCGCACGCGGTGCTGGATGTCATTGATGAAGAGCAGCTCTGCGATCGCGCCGTTCACCTTGGTCATCATCTGGTAGAGGTATTAAACAAGGCCAGGGCGGGCTGCCCGTTTATCGCCGATATTCGTGCCCAGGGCTCAATGGTGGCGGTGGAGTTTAACGATCCGCATACCGGTCAGCCGTCGCCGGAGTTTACCCGTCAGGTGCAGGAGCGCGCGTTACAGGCGGGGTTACTGCTGCTCAGTTGTGGGGTCTACGGCAACGTGATCCGCTTCCTCTATCCGCTTACCATTCCTGAAGCGCAATTCCGCAAAGCGCTGGATATTATCTCCGCGTCGCTGACACGTTAAAGCGCTTCACCCGGCGATCGCCGTCGCCGGGTTTATCCTATATTCATTTCAAATTTGCTATTCCAAAATCATAAAAATGGGGTATGTTTTAGCAGAGTATGCTGAAAAAGCGCGGACGGCAGACCTATAATTGAAATAAAGCGCTGCACAACAACATCACAATAATCGTAATAACCATAATAATGGGGATTCTCAGGATGAATATGAAGGGTAAAGCGTTACTTGCAGGATGTATGGCGTTGGCATTCAGCTCCATGGCTCAGGCGGATATCAAAGTCGCGGTAGTTGGCGCGATGTCCGGCCCGGTGGCCCAGTACGGCGATCAGGAATTTACCGGTGCAGAGCAGGCGGTTGCAGACATTAATGCTAAAGGCGGCATCAAGGGCGAAAAGCTGCAAATCGTAAAATATGACGACGCCTGCGACCCGAAACAGGCGGTTGCGGTAGCCAACAAAGTGGTCAACGACGGTATTAAATACGTTATCGGTCACCTGTGCTCCTCCTCCACGCAGCCCGCCTCTGACATCTATGAAGACGAAGGCATTCTGATGATCACCCCGGCCGCCACCGCGCCGGAGCTGACCTCCCGTGGCTATAAGCTGACCCTGCGCACCACTGGCCTGGACTCCGACCAGGGGCCGACCGCCGCGAAATACATTCTGGAAAAAGTGAAGCCGCAGCGTATCGCCATTGTTCACGATAAGCAGCAGTACGGCGAAGGCCTGGCGCGCGCCGTGCAGGAGAACCTGAAGAAAGGCAACGCCAACGTGGTCTTCTTCGACGGTATCACCGCCGGTGAGAAAGACTTCTCCACCCTGGTGGCGCGTCTGAAGAAAGAGAATATCGATTTCGTCTACTACGGTGGTTATCACCCGGAAATGGGCCAGATCCTGCGCCAGGCGCGTGCAGCCGGCTTGAAAACCCAGTTTATGGGCCCGGAAGGGGTGGCGAACGTCTCCCTGTCTAACATCGCCGGTGAATCCGCCGAAGGGCTGCTGGTGACCAAGCCGAAGAACTACGACCAGGTGCCTGCCAACAAACCGATCGTAGATGCCATCAAGGCGAAGAAGCAGGATCCGAGCGGGGCATTCGTCTGGACCACCTACGCGGCGCTGCAATCCCTGCAGGCGGGCCTGAACCAGTCAGCCGATCCGGCTGAAATCGCTACCTGGCTGAAAGCGAACTCCGTTGAAACCGTGATGGGGCCGCTGACCTGGGATGAGAAAGGCGATCTGAAGGGCTTCGAGTTCGGCGTGTTTGACTGGCATGCTAACGGCACGGCTACCGACGCAAAATAAAAGTTACCCCTCACCCTAACCCTCTCCCCAAAGGGGAGAGGGGACTGCACGGAGCCGTCTTTTCTCCCTCGCACTAAAGGAGAGGGCCGGGGAGAGGGCATCAGGCCGCACACATCCCACAAAATCTACTGCTTTACCCAACCATCCTGCTGCGCCACAAACCCCAGCGCCTGCATAAAGGCCGCCATCACGCCACGATCTTCCACGCCGACATCCGCCATCCACCAGGAGGCGACGCTCGGGTTATCGCGAATCACCTCTTCAATCAGATACTGCCCCACGCCGCGACGGCGGGTCACCTCGCGCACGCGCAGGGAGTCCAGCGCGCCCTGGGTTCCGCGCAGCGTCACGCGCACGGCCGCGAGCAACCGCTCGTTAAAACGGGCGGCATAGATCCGGTGGGTGTCATCAACAGAGAGAGAAGCAGAGGAATATTCCGGCCAGATTTTGCCGAGGTCGATATGATCCTGATCGCTAAAGGTCACCAGACGAACGATAGTCAGTTTCATTAGCTGCGTGTCCACATAAAGAAAAGTACCGGCAGTGTACTCAATTTATCCTGCTGCGGGCTTCTCCTTTTTCAATCCATTCTCCAGGTGATTACTTTTTTCGCTGACAAATGCGCAGGCATAAAACTCAGGGATCGAAAAATAAGCAGAATATTAACCTGAAAGGCAGCGTTTTATTCCGCTCTTTGTACCGTTATTTTATGCTGCAAACTCTGCTTTTAGTTGTTTATCTCTGCCTGAATTCAGAATATTATCTTTGCTTAATCGCCTGAAAAATAGAGATTTTACTCTGGATTCACGGCAAAAACTTCGCTAAACCATTAAAGGCACTGGTAAAAATAGCGTTGTTCACAAAAAGTACAGAATGCTTTTTAACCATAATAAAACAAAATATACACACCACGTCACGAATGGGGATTCACAGAGATGAAAAGGAACGCGAAAGCATTAATCGCGGGAATGGTTGCACTGGCCATGTCGCAGACCGCAATAGCGAAAGAGATCAAAGTTGCCGTTGTGGGCGCCATGTCCGGTCCCGTTGCCCAGTGGGGCGATATGGAGTTCAACGGCGCGCGTCAGGCAATCAAGGATATCAACGCCAAAGGCGGCATTAAGGGCGACAAGCTGGTTGCCGTTGAATATGACGACGCCTGCGATCCGAAACAGGCCGTGGCGGTTGCCAACAAAATCGTCAACGATGGCATCCAGTACGTGATTGGCCACCTCTGCTCCTCCTCCACCCAGCCAGCTTCCGATATCTATGAAGACGAAGGCATCCTGATGATCACCCCGGGTGCTACTAACCCGGAGCTGACGGCGCGCGGCTATGAGCACATCATGCGTACCGCAGGGCTGGACTCCTCCCAGGGGCCGACCGCCGCAAAATACATTCTCGACAGCGTTAAACCGCAGCGCATCGCCATCATTCACGATAAGCAGCAGTACGGCGAAGGCCTGGCGCGCTCCGTGCAGGACGGGCTGAAAAAAGGCGGCGCCAATATCGTCTTCTTCGACGGCATCACCGCCGGTGAAAAAGATTTCTCCGCGCTGATTGCCCGCCTGCAAAAAGAGAATATCGACTTTGTTTACTACGGCGGTTACTACCCGGAGATGGGCCAGATGCTGCGCCAGGCGCGTGCCACCGGTCTGAAAACCCAGTTTATGGGGCCAGAAGGGGTCGGTAACGCCTCTCTGTCTAACATTGCGGGCGATGCCGCCGAAGGCATGCTGGTGACGATGCCAAAACGCTATGACCAGGATCCGGCGAACAAGGCTATCGTTGATGCCCTTACCGCGCAGAAGAAAGATCCGAGCGGTCCGTACGTCTGGATCACCTATGCCGCGGTGCAGTCGCTGGCTACCGCTATGGATCGTACCGGCAGCACCGCGCCGCTGGATCTGGTGAAAGATTTAAAAGCACACGGGGCAAACACCGTGATTGGGCCGCTGAACTGGGATGAGAAAGGCGATCTGAAGGGATTTGATTTTGGTGTCTTTAAGTGGCACGCCGACGGATCCTCCTCGGTCGCCAAATAATTATCCCACCGCCCGGACCACCGGGCGGGTATAGAAAGGTTACTTTATGTCCGAGCAGTTTCTCTATTTCCTGCAGCAGATGTTTAACGGCGTCACGCTGGGAAGCACCTACGCGCTGATCGCCATCGGCTACACGATGGTTTACGGCATTATCGGCATGATCAACTTCGCCCACGGCGAGGTCTACATGATCGGCAGCTATGTCTCCTTTATGATTATCGCCGCGCTGATGATGATGGGCATCGACAGCAGCTGGCTGCTGGTAGCCGCCGGGTTTGTTGGCGCGATTGTGATCGCCAGCGCCTACGGCTGGAGCATTGAGCGCGTGGCCTACCGGCCCGTGCGCAGCTCCAAGCGCCTGATTGCGCTTATCTCCGCCATCGGGATGTCGATTTTCCTGCAAAACTACGTCAGCCTGACCGAAGGCTCGCGCGACGTGGCGCTGCCAAGCCTGTTTAACGGCCAGTGGATCGTGGGGGCGACCGAGAACTTCTCTGCCTCTATTACCACCATGCAGCTGGTTATCTGGGTGGTGACCTTCCTGGCAATGCTGGCCCTGACCCTGTTTATCCGCTACTCCCGCATGGGCCGCGCCTGCCGCGCCTGCGCGGAAGACCTGAAAATGGCGAGCCTGCTCGGGATTAACACCGACCGCGTGATTGCCCTGACCTTCGTGATCGGCGCGGCCATGGCGGCGGTGGCAGGGGTGCTGCTCGGCCAGTTCTACGGCGTTATCAACCCCTACATCGGCTTTATGGCCGGGATGAAAGCCTTCACCGCTGCGGTGCTGGGCGGGATCGGCAGTATTCCGGGGGCGATGATCGGCGGCCTGATTCTGGGCGTGGCCGAGGCGCTCTCCTCTGCCTATCTGAGCACCGAATATAAAGACGTGGTCTCCTTTGCCCTGCTTATCGTCGTACTGCTGGTGATGCCTACCGGTATTCTGGGCCGCCCGGAGGTAGAGAAAGTATGAAACCGATGCATTTTGCGATGGCGTTACTCTCTGCCGCCATGTTCTTCGTGCTGGCGGGCGTCTTTATGGGCGTCCAGCTGGAGCTGAGCGGCACTAAGCTGGTGGTGAACCGCGCCGCCGACATCCGCTGGGAGTGGGTGCTTATCGGCACCGCAGTGGTCTTCTTCTTCCAGCTGCTGCGTCCGGTGTTCCAGAAGTCGCTGAAAAACGTCTCCGGACCGAAGTTTGTTCTGCCGGCCATCGACGGCTCTACCGTTAAGCAGAAGCTGTTCCTCGTTGCCCTGCTGGTGATTGCCGTGGCCTGGCCGTTTATGGTGTCGCGCGGCACGGTGGATATCGCCACCCTGACCATGATCTACGTGATTCTGGGCCTCGGCCTGAACGTGGTGGTGGGGCTTTCCGGCCTGCTGGTGCTGGGCTACGGCGGCTTTTACGCCATCGGCGCTTATACCTTCGCACTGCTGAACCACTATTACGGCCTCGGCTTCTGGACCTGCCTGCCGCTGGCGGGGCTGGTCTCGGCCGCCGCAGGTTTCCTGCTCGGCTTCCCGGTGCTGCGCCTGCGCGGCGACTACCTGGCGATTGTGACCTTAGGTTTCGGCGAAATCGTCCGTATCCTGCTGCTTAACAATACCGAAGTGACCGGCGGCCCGAACGGCATCAGCCAGATCCCGAAACCGACCTTCTTCGGCCTGGAATTCAGCCGTACCGCCCGCGAAGGGGGCTGGGATACCTTCAGCAACTTCTTCGGCATGAAGTATGACCCCTCCGACCGCGTTATCTGGCTCTATTTGGTGGCGCTGTTGCTGGTGGTGCTGACGCTGTTTGTGATTAACCGCCTGCTGCGGATGCCGCTGGGCCGCGCGTGGGAAGCGCTGCGCGAAGATGAGATCGCCTGCCGCTCCCTGGGGCTGAACCCGACCCGCATCAAGCTGACCGCCTTCACCATCAGCGCCGCCTTCGCCGGTTTTGCCGGTACGCTGTTCGCCGCGCGCCAGGGCTTTGTCAGTCCGGAGTCCTTCACCTTTGCCGAATCCGCCTTTGTGCTGGCGATTGTGGTGCTGGGCGGGATGGGCTCGCAGTTCGCGGTCATTCTTGCGGCCGTGCTGCTGGTGGTATCCCGCGAGCTGATGCGCGACTTTAACGAATACAGCATGCTGATGCTGGGTGGGTTGATGGTGCTGATGATGATCTGGCGTCCGCAGGGCTTGCTGCCGATGACGCGTCCACAGCTGAAGCTGAAAAACGGACAGGCGAAAGGAGAGCAGGCATGAGTCAGCCATTATTATCCGTAAACGGCCTGATGATGCGTTTTGGCGGCCTGCTGGCGGTCAACAACGTCTCTCTGGACCTGCACAAAAAAGAGATCGTCTCCCTGATTGGCCCGAACGGTGCCGGGAAAACCACGGTCTTCAACTGCCTGACCGGCTTCTATAAACCTACGGGCGGCACCATTATGCTGGGTGACCAGCACCTGGAAGGGCTGCCGGGCCAGCAGATTGCCCGCATGGGCGTGGTGCGGACCTTCCAGCACGTGCGCCTGTTCCGTGAAATGACGGTGATCGAAAACCTGCTGGTGGCGCAACATCAGCAGCTTAAAACCGGCCTCTTCTCTGGCCTGCTGAAAACCCCGGCCTTCCGCCGTGCGCAGGAGGAGGCGCTCGATCGCGCCGCCACCTGGCTCGACCGCATTGGCCTTTTGCAGCACGCCAACCGCCAGGCCAGCAACCTGGCCTATGGCGACCAGCGCCGTCTGGAGATCGTCCGCTGCATGGTGACCCAGCCGGAGATCCTGATGCTCGACGAACCGGCGGCGGGGCTCAACCCGAAAGAGACCAAAGAGCTCGATGAGCTGATCGTGGAGCTGCGTAACCACCACGACACCACCATTCTGCTTATCGAGCACGATATGAAGCTGGTGATGGGCATCTCTGACCGCATCTACGTGGTGAATCAGGGCACGCCGCTGGCGAACGGTACGCCGGACGAGATCCGTAACAACCCGGACGTGATCCGCGCTTACCTTGGTGAGGCATAAGATGGAAAAAGCGATGTTAACCTTTGAGAAGGTGAGTGCCCACTACGGCAAGATTCAGGCGCTGCACGACGTCAGCCTGCATATCAACCAGGGGGAGATCGTTACCCTGATTGGCGCCAACGGGGCGGGTAAAACCACCCTGTTGGGCACCCTGTGCGGCGACCCGCGCGCCACCAGCGGCAAGATTGTGTTTGATGGCAAAGATATTACCGACTGGCAGACCGCCAAAATCATGCGTGAAGCGGTGGCGATCGTGCCGGAAGGGCGTCGCGTCTTTTCGCGCATGACGGTCGAAGAGAACCTGGCGATGGGCGGCTTCTTTGCCGACCGCGACCAGTTTCAGAGCCGCATTAAGCGCGTCTATGAACTCTTCCCGCGTCTGTTTGAGCGCCGCATCCAGCGCGCCGGCACCATGTCCGGCGGCGAGCAGCAGATGCTGGCCATCGGCCGCGCGCTGATGAGCCAGCCGCGCCTGCTGTTGCTGGATGAGCCCTCCCTGGGGCTGGCGCCTATTATTATCCAGCAGATTTTCGACACCATCGAACAGCTGCGTAGCGAAGGGATGACCATCTTCCTCGTGGAGCAGAACGCCAACCAGGCCCTGAAGCTCGCCGACCGTGGCTATGTGCTGGAGAACGGCCACGTGGTGCTCTCCGATACCGGCGAGGCGCTACTGGCGAACGAAGCGGTGCGCAGCGCCTATTTAGGCGGTTAATCACGTTTCCCCCTCGCCCTAACCCTCTCCCTCAAAGGAGAGGGAACCGATCGTTTTTCTCCCTCTCCCCGTGGGAGAGGGCCGGGGTGAGGGCACCAGACCGCACAAAGATAAAAGCAAACGGCAACCGAAAGGTTGCCGTTTTAGTGTTTGCACCCTCTCCCCGTGGGAGAGGGCCGGGGTGAGGGCACCAGGCCGCACTATTCAAATTTTGTCTCTTGTACGCTTTACTTGTACAATAGACTTGTACTTAAAAGGAGGCGATATGCTTACAATGAACTATAGCGAAGCGCGGCAAAATCTCTCTTCTGCACTGGACTCTGCCGCAACGGGGACTCCTGTAACCATTACCCGCCGCGGCCGTAAACCCGCCGTAATCATCAGCGCAGAAGAGTTTGAGCGTTATCAGGCATCAAAGCTGGATGCCGAATTTGACGCCATTATGGGTATTCATGGAAATGAGATAAGGGAACTGGCCGATAAATGACTCTGCAATTTATCTCAGCGGAAGAGATAGTCCTGTTTCATGACAAACTATTGAGCGTTACCCCCGGCGTGCCTGGAATGGCCGATTCGGGACGTGCAGAGGCGCTTTTGTATCGCGTACTGAACAAATACGAATATGAAGGGGTGACTGATATCTGGCTCCTGGCGGCGATGCATCTGCTGGCCATCTCACGCGGTCATATTTTTAACGATGGCAATAAACGCACGGCGTTATTTATCACGCTGCTGTTTCTCAAACGTAATGGCATCTCGTTGCACGCTAACCCTGATTTTGTCGAGATGACGGTAGAGGCTGCTGCAGGTCGACTCTCCCTTGAAGAGATTGCCCTGCGTTTACGTAGCTAATATTTCCCTCCTTGTCGCCACGATTGCGGCCTGTACACGCTAAAGCCGCATTATTTCCGCCACATTACCTTCACCATTTCATCATCCCGTCGCCGTCCGCTTGTCATTATTTTGTAAACAAAAAGTTATTTTTCTGTCATTCGCGCATGTCATGTTACCTCGCGAGCACAAAACGCGTGATATCGCGCATCCGGCACAATAAGAGAGATGACAATGACATCGTTACGACACACAGCTTTGGGTCTGGCAGTTGGTCTGGTTTTTGCGACGAATGCAATGGCTGTCACCACCATTCCGTTCTGGCATTCCATGGAAGGGGAGTTGGGTAAAGAGGTTGACTCCCTGGCGCAGCGTTTCAACGACACCCATCCGGACTACAAAATTGTGCCGGTCTACAAAGGTAACTACGAGCAGAGCCTGAGTGCGGGTATCGCTGCCTTCCGTACCGGTAACGCCCCGGCGCTGTTACAGGTATATGAAGTGGGCACCGCCACCATGATGGCCTCTAAAGCGATCAAACCGGTGTACGAAGTCTTCAAAGACGCGGGCATCAACTTTGACGAATCTCAGTTCGTGCCGACCGTCTCCGGCTATTACACCGACGCCAAAAGCGGCCACCTGCTCTCCCAGCCGTTTAACAGCTCCACCCCGGTGCTCTACTACAACAAAGACGCCTTTAAAAAGGCCGGTTTAGATCCGGAGCAGCCGCCGAAAACCTGGCAGGATCTAGCCGCCTACACCGCGAAGCTGAAAGCCGCAGGCATGAAGTGCGGCTACGCCAGCGGCTGGCAGGGCTGGATCCAGATTGAGAACTTCAGCGCCTGGCATGGCCTGCCGGTAGCAACCAAAAATAACGGCTTCGACGGCACCGACGCGGTTCTCGAGTTCAACAAGCCGGAGCAGGTGAAGCACATCGCGATGCTTGCCGATCTGAACAAGAAGGGCGATTTCAGCTACTTCGGCCGTAAAGACGAATCCACCGAGAAGTTCTATAACGGTGATTGCGCTATTACCACCGCCTCTTCCGGTTCGCTGGCCGACATCCGCCACTACGCCAAATTTAACTACGGTGTGGGCATGATGCCTTACGACGCCGACGCCAAAGGGGCGCCGCAGAACGCCATCATCGGCGGAGCCAGCCTGTGGGTGATGCAGGGCAAAGACAACGGCACCTACAAAGGCGTGGCCGAGTTCCTCGACTTCCTGGCGAAGCCGGAAAACGCCGCCGAATGGCACCAGAAGACCGGCTACCTGCCGATCACCAAAGCTGCCTACGATCTGACCCGCGAGCAGGGCTTCTATGACAAGAACCCGGGGGCGGATATCGCCACGCGCCAGATGCTGAATAAGCCGCCGATGCCTTACACCAAAGGGCTGCGCCTGGGCAATATGCCTCAGATCCGCACCATCGTGGACGAGGAGCTGGAAAGCGTCTGGACCGGGAAGAAAGAGCCTCAGCAGGCGCTGGATTCGGCGGTAGAGCGCGGTAATCAGCTGCTGCGCCGCTTTGAGCAGTCGACCAAGTCTTAACCTTTATCGCTTGCCCCCCCTCACCCTAACCCTCTCCCCGTAGGGGAGAGGGGACCGTCTGGTGCGGTCTTTCTCTTTGGAGCACAGCAGGGTGACTGGCCGGTGCGGTCTTTCCCGCGGAGCACGTAGGGGAGACTGGCACGGTGCAGCTTTTCTCCCTCGCCCCTTTGGGGAGAGGGCCGGGGTGAGGGGAAACTACTACAGAGCCAAACTATGTCCTCATCCCGTCCGGTGTTCCGCTCCCGCTGGCTGCCTTACCTGCTGGTCGCACCGCAGCTCGTCATTACCGTTATCTTCTTTATCTGGCCTGCGGGCGAAGCGCTGTGGTACTCGGTACAAAGCGTCGATCCCTTCGGGCTCTCCAGCCAGTTCGTTGGCCTGGCTAACTTCGCCTCGCTCTGGCACGACAGCTATTACATCGACGCCTTCTGGACGACGATCAAATTCAGCACCCTGGTGACCGTCAGCGGCCTCGTCGCCTCTCTGTTTTTCGCTGCGCTGGTGGATTACGTGGTGCGCGGCAGCCGCCTGTATCAGACCCTGATGCTGCTGCCCTATGCCGTGGCCCCTGCGGTGGCCGCCGTGCTGTGGATCTTCCTGTTTAACCCGGGCCGCGGGCTTATCACCCATTTCCTCGGGGAGTTTGGCTATGACTGGAACCACGCCCAGCACAGCGGCCAGGCAATGTTCCTGGTGGTGTTCGCCTCGGTGTGGAAGCAGATTAGCTACAACTTCCTCTTCTTCTTTGCCGCGCTGCAATCCATTCCACGCTCGCTGGTGGAGGCCGCCGCTATCGATGGCGCGGGCCCGGTGCGTCGCTTCTTCCGGCTGTCGCTGCCGCTGATCGCCCCGGTCAGCTTCTTCCTGCTGGTGGTCAACCTGGTGTACGCCTTCTTCGACACCTTCCCGGTGATCGACGCCGCCACCGCGGGCGGCCCGGTGCAGGCCACCACCACTCTGATTTATAAGATCTACCGCGAGGGCTTTGCCGGGCTGGATCTTTCCGCCTCCGCCGCCCAGTCGGTGGTGTTAATGCTGCTGGTGATCGTGCTGACGGTGATTCAGTTCCGCTACGTTGAAAGTAAGGTGCGCTACCAATGATTGAGAACCGTCGCGGGCTGACGATTTTCAGCCATACCATGCTGATCCTCGGGATCGTCGTCATTCTGTTCCCGCTGTATGTGGCCTTTGTCGCCGCCACGCTGGATACCAAAGCGGTATTTGAAACGCCGATGACGCTGATCCCGGGCCCGCATCTGCTGGACAACATGAAGACCATCTGGACCCAGGGAGTAGGGGCCAACAGCGCCCCCTTCTGGCTGATGATGCTCAATAGCTTCATCATGGCGTTTGGCATTACGGTGGGCAAAATCACGGTGTCGATGCTTTCGGCCTTCGCCATCGTCTGGTTCCGCTTTCCGCTGCGTAACCTTTTCTTCTGGATGATTTTTATCACTCTGATGCTGCCGGTAGAAGTGCGAATCTTCCCCACGGTAGAGGTGATCGCTAACCTCGGCATGCTCGACAGCTATGCGGGCCTGACCCTGCCGCTGATGGCCTCCGCCACTGCCACCTTCCTGTTCCGCCAGTTCTTTATGACCCTGCCGGACGAGCTGATTGAAGCCGCGCGTATCGATGGCGCCTCGCCAATGCGCTTTTTCCGCGACATAGTGCTGCCGCTCTCGCGCACCAACCTCGCGGCGCTGTTTGTCATCACCTTTATCTACGGCTGGAACCAGTATCTGTGGCCGCTGCTGATTGTGCAGGACGTGAACCTCGGCACCGCCGTGGCGGGCATCAAAGGCATGATCGCCACCGGCGAAGGCACCACCCTCTGGAACCAGGTGATGGCGGCGATGCTGCTCACCCTTATCCCCCCGGTCGTTATCGTTTTAGCCATGCAGCGTGCGTTTGTGCGTGGTCTAGTGGACAGTGAGAAATAAGATGGCAGGTTTAAAATTACAGGCAGTCACCAAAAGCTGGGATGGCAAAACCCAGGTTATTCAACCCCTCACCCTCGACGTGGCGGACGGCGAGTTTATCGTGATGGTCGGCCCCTCCGGCTGCGGCAAATCTACCCTGCTGCGCATGGTCGCCGGGCTGGAGCGCGTTACCTCCGGCGATATCTGGATCGATCGCCAGCGGGTCACCGCCATGGAGCCGAAAGACAGGGGCATTGCGATGGTGTTCCAGAACTATGCCCTCTATCCGCACATGAGCGTGGAGGAGAACATGGCCTGGGGATTAAAAATTCGCGGGATGGGTAAAGCGCATATTGCCGAGCGCGTGCGCGACGCGGCGCGCATCCTTGAGCTGGACGGCCTGCTGCAACGCCGCCCGCGCGAGCTCTCCGGCGGCCAGCGCCAGCGCGTGGCGATGGGGCGCGCCATTGTGCGCGATCCGGCGGTGTTCCTGTTCGATGAGCCACTCTCCAACCTCGATGCCAAGCTGCGGGTGCAGATGCGCCTTGAACTGCAGCACCTTCATCGCCGCCTGAAAACCACCTCCCTGTACGTGACCCACGATCAGGTTGAGGCCATGACCCTCGCCCAGCGGGTGATGGTAATGAACAAAGGCGTCGCCGAGCAGATCGGCACCCCGGTGGAAGTCTATGAGAAGCCCGCCAGCCGCTTCGTGGCGAGCTTTATCGGCAGCCCGGCCATGAACCTGCTTGACGGGCGCATCAGCACCGCCGGCACCCATTTTGAGCTGGAGAGCGGCATGGCCCTGCCCATCAACTGGTACTATCGCGGCTACGCCGGGCGTAAAATGACCCTCGGTATCCGCCCGGAACATATTGCGTTAAGCTCTCAGGCGGATGGCGGCGTACCGCTGGTGATGGACACCCTGGAGATGCTGGGGGCCGACAACCTGGCTCACGGACGCTGGGGCGAGCAGAAGCTGGTGGTGCGTCTGGCACACCAGGAGCGCCCGAAGGCGGGCAGCACGCTGTGGCTGCATCTGCCGGAAAATCACCTGCACTTATTTGATGGTGAAACAGGACAACGTATATGACTAACTGGCCTTACCCCCGCATCGTCGCCCATCGCGGCGGCGGTAAACTGGCGCCGGAAAACACCCTGGCGGCTATCGATACCGGCGCACGCTTCGGCCACACCATGATTGAGTTTGATGCCAAGCTGTCGAAGGACGGGGAAATTTTCCTCCTGCACGATGACAACCTCGAGCGTACCAGCAACGGCTGGGGCGTGGCGGGCGAGCTGGAGTGGCGCGATTTAGTGAAGGTGGACGCCGGGAGCTGGTACAGCAGCGTGTTTAAAGGCGAGCCGCTGCCCCTGCTGACCGAGGTGGCCGACCGCTGTCGGACGCACGGGATGATGGCCAATATCGAGATCAAACCTACTACCGGCACCGGCGCGTTAACGGGGAAGGTTATTGCGCTTGCGGCGCGCGAGCTGTGGGAAGGCATGACCGCACCGCTGCTCTCGTCATTTGATATCGACGCCCTGGAAGCGGCGCAGGCCGCCGCGCCGGAGCTGCCGCGTGGCCTGCTGCTGGATGAGTGGTGTGAAGAGTGGCGCGATCTGACCACGCGCCTGGGCTGCGTCTCTATTCACCTTAATCACAGGCTGCTGGACGAGGCGCGGGTAAAGGCGCTGAAAGCAGCCGGGCTGCATATTCTGGTCTATACCGTGAATAAGCCCCAGCGGGCATCAGAGCTGCTGCGCTGGGGCGTTGATTGTATCTGCACGGATGCGATCGACCTTATCGGCCCGCACTTTAATTCTGCGGGTTGAGCATACCGCCGCTGGTGGGCTGCGATACGCCGGTGGACGGCTGCGACAGCATATGTTGCTGCTGCACGCCGCTCTGGTTTACACCGCCGTTCAGCATGCCGCCGTTGGTGTTAGGTAAATAGCGTTCGCCGGGCTGGCTCTCCTGAACGCGCTGGCTATTGGTGTTGATCTGCGTTTGCAGATGTTGCTGCTGCACCCGGCTCTGCGTCTGCAACTGCTGATTCAACATCCCCTGCTGCTGGATCTGCTGGCTCTGCATCTGGGTCTGCATCCGCTGCTGGCTGGGGTTCTCGTAGCCCGGCATATTCGGGTTATTCAGCGTATTAATGGGCTGCGCCATCACCGCAAAGGGGAAGAGCGCCGCAACAAGAATCAATCTTTTCATGGTAATTTCCTCCGTCTGAGGTCTCCTCTAAGTTTATCTCTAATCCGTCGGTACGATGATTTTTTAAGAGTTGTGAACCAGGCTTAAGCGGGGCGTGACCCCCTTCACCTGGAGAATAACAATGAAGAGACCAACGGTATTACGCTGGGTGGCGATTGCCGCTCTGATAGCAGGCGGGACCTTCAGCGTGGCGGCGACCATGCCCACAGCCCCGACCGCGACGCAGACCGAAACCACTTCGCCCGCCACGACTACTGAACCCACCACGGCTACAACATCCACGACTTCTCCCACCGCACCGCCTGTCTCCTACGGCGTTGAGGAAGACGTCTTCCATCCGGTGCGGGCAAAGCAGGGGATGGTGGCCTCGGTGGACGCGCTGGCAACCCAGGTTGGGGTGGATATCCTGAAACAGGGCGGTAACGCGGTGGATGCGGCGGTGGCGGTAGGGTATGCCCTGGCGGTCACCCATCCGCAGGCAGGCAACCTCGGTGGCGGCGGCTTTATGATGCTGCGCACCAAAGAGGGGGTCACCACGGCGATCGACTTCCGCGAGATGGCCCCTGCACAGGCCACGCGCGATATGTTCCTCGACGAGCAGGGCAACCCGGACAGCAAAAAATCGCTCACCTCACACCTTGCCACCGGCACGCCGGGCACGGTGGCGGGCTTCTCGCTGGCGCTGAATAAATACGGCACCATGTCGCTGAATTCGGTGATCCAGCCGGCGCTGAAGCTGGCCCGGGACGGTTTCGAAGTGAATGACGCTCTGGCGGACGATCTGAAAACCTACGGCAGCGAGGTCATCCCAAATCACGAAAACAGCAAAGCGATCTTCTGGAAAGAGGGTGAGCCGCTGAAAAAAGGCGACAAGCTGGTGCAGGCGAATCTGGCAAAAAGCCTTGAGCTGATTGCCGAGTATGGCCCGGATGCCTTCTATAAAGGGGCGATTGCCGACCAGATCGCCGACGAAATGCAGAAGAATAACGGGCTTATCACCAAAGCGGATCTCGCAGAGTACCAGGCGGTAGAGCGCACGCCCATTAGCGGCGACTATCGCGGCTACCAGGTCTTTTCGATGCCGCCACCTTCCTCCGGCGGGATCCATATCGTGCAGATCCTCAATATTCTTGAAAACTTCGATATGCACAAATATGGCTTCGGCAGCGCAGATGCCATGCAGGTGATGGCCGAAGCGGAGAAATATGCTTACGCCGACCGCTCTGAGTACCTGGGCGACCCGGACTTCGTGAAGGTGCCGTGGCAGGCCTTAACCAACAAAGCCTATGCCAAATCCATTGCCGGACAGATCGATATCAACAAGGCCAAACCTTCAAGCCAGATCCGTCCCGGCAAGCTGGCCCCCTATGAGAGCAACCAGACCACCCACTTCTCGGTAGTCGATAAAGAGGGCAATGCGGTGGCGGTGACCTATACGCTGAACACCACCTTCGGCACCGGCATCGTGGCGGGCAACACCGGTATTCTGCTTAATAACGAGATGGATGATTTCTCGGCCAAGCCGGGGGTGCCCAACGTCTACGGGCTGGTGGGCGGAGATGCGAACGCCGTGGGGCCGAAGAAGCGTCCGCTGTCGTCCATGTCGCCGACTATTGTCGTCAAAGATGGCAAAACCTGGCTGGTGACCGGCAGCCCGGGCGGGAGCCGCATTATCACCACCGTACTGCAGATGGTGGTGAACAGCATCGATTTTGGCATGAACGTGGCGGAAGCCACCAACGCACCGCGCTTCCACCACCAGTGGCTGCCTGACGAGCTGCGCGTGGAGAAAGGCTTTAGCCCGGATACGTTGAAACTGCTGGAGCAGCGCGGGCAGAAGGTGGTGGTGAAAGAGGCGATGGGCAGCACCCAGAGCATTATGGTAGGGCCGGACGGCGAGCTGTACGGCGCGTCCGACCCGCGTTCGGCAGGGGATTTGACGGCGGGGTATTAAGAATTTGCCCCTCACCCTAACCCTCTCCCCATAGGGGAGAGGGGACGGAACGGTGCGGTTTTCTTGTATTGAGCTAACGGAACAAATGGGCACCGACCCGCTTTTCTCCCTCGCCCCTTTGGGGAGAGGGCCGGGGTGAGGGGACAGGCGGCTTCTGACTTACTTCATCCGCGCCATATAACAGGCATCCACATACTCGCCGTTACGCAGGGCGAACTTCCTCCCGATACCTTCGACCTCAAAGCCATATTTGCGGTACAGCGCCAGCGCGGCCGGGTTATCGGCAAAGACCGTTAACTCAATACGTTCCACGCGCAGCCAGTTATCGCAGAGGTTAACCATCTCGCGCATCAGGGCACTGCCCACGCCGCGCCCCTGTGCATGAGCAGCAACGCTGATGCCGAACGTGGCTACATGGCTGCGCCGGGGCCTGGTTTCCACCTGAAGATGGAGATCGCCCACCACCTGGTCATCTATGCAGGCGACCAGGCGGCGCTGCCCCGGCTTCGGCACCAGCCGCTCCTGCCACATTTCAAGAGAGGGATGAGGTAGCTGTAGCGTGTCGTGATACACCCCCGGATGCATATAGTTCTGGCGTAAGGCTTCGGCATCTTTTGGTTCGGCGTGGCGTATCACTATCTCACTCATTCCTTGTTCCTCGTTGGTTAAAAGTCCCTGTTAACATCATTGAGTTCAAAATTTGCGTCAACTGCTATTTTTTGCAAAAAGGGGTAGACAAGTGCGAATGAGAATGATTATTATTGCTCTGCGTTCAGGGAAACCGCTACGGGAACCTGAAAGCACGACATTGCTCACATTGCTTCCAGTATTACTTTAGCCAGCCGCGTGCTGGCTTTTTTTTGCCTGCTCGTCGGCGGTCTCGGTCAGAAAGCCCAGGATATTGGTGGCTTCGGGCTGCGGCTTTATCACCTCCGCCTGGCCTGCAAACAGGCCGCCCTTTTTCACCGCCAGGGTGCGGTAGACGAGGGTGCCGGTCACCTGGCCATTTTCGCAGATATCGACCACATCGCAGCGGCACTCGCCGTTCACCTTGCCGTCGATAATCAGCTCGCGGCAGACAATATTTCCCTCCACTTCGCCGCCGCGCATCACCTTAATCAGGTTGTCCTGGGCGTCGATATTGCCCTTCAGGGTGCCGTGAATGTACACATGACCGCGTGCCTGGATATTGCCTTCAAGGTAGACCTCGCTGGCAATAATGGTCGTGGCGTGCTTTTCAGGCGCGGAGGGCTCTTTAACGGCGACGGGCACTGGCTGGGAAAGGGTAAGCGGCGAAATTTCTTCAATCTGTTTTTTCTTAAACATAGAGTTAACCTGATGTGATAACGCATGGAGGATAAAATTAAGCAGCGCGAGGCCGCCAAAAATCTGAGCCGGCAGGGTTGCGGAGTAGCTCCAGCACAGCAGGGCGAGCAGCCAGAAAATAAGCGCGCCGTTGAGCGCAAGATAGTGACGAGCCATATGCGTAGCTACTCCTTTAGCAACCATCTGGTGTTGGGCGCTATTTATCCCGTCATTGCCCTCAGGGTCAAGCCGTCGCGGCCATTTTAGGAATGGACAAAGTTTAAAGGGGAGAGCGCTCTTATTAAATTCAGTCCCGGGTTGCGCTATGGTTAAACCAGTACGCTTAATCAGGGAGAAAATGATGGCACTTCACTGCGCATTTATTGGATTTGGTAAAAGCACCACCCGTTATCACCTGCCGTATGTTCTTAACCGCAAGGAGAGCTGGCATGTGGCGCACATCTATCGCCGCAGCGCAAAGCCGGAAGAGCAGGCGCCGCAGTACTCGCACATCCACTTCACCAGCGATCTCGATGAGGTGCTAAACGATCCCGAGGTCAAACTGGTGATCGTCTGCACCCACGCCGACAGCCACTTCGAATACGCGAAGCGCGCGCTGGAGGCGGGCAAAAACGTGCTGGTGGAAAAACCCTTCACACCGACCATGGCCGAGGCTAAGACGCTCTTTGCGCTGGCAAAAAGCAAAGGGCTGACGGTCACACCGTATCAGAACCGCCGCTTTGACAGCTGCTTCCTGACGGCGAAAAGGGCTATTGAGAGCGGCAAGCTGGGCGAGATTGTCGAGATCGAAAGCCACTTCGACTACTACCGCCCGGTGGCGGAAACCAAACCCGGATTACCTCAGGACGGCATGTTCTACGGCCTTGGGGTTCATACCATGGACCAGATTATCTCCCTGTTCGGGCGCCCGGACCACGTGGCTTACGATATCCGCAGCCTGCGTAACAAAGCCAACCCGGACGACACCTTCGAAGCGCAGCTCTTCTACGGCGATCTGAAGGCCATCGTCAAAACCAGCCACTACGTTAAAATCGACTATCCGAAGTTTATCGTTCACGGCAAAAAAGGGTCGTTTATCAAGTACGGCATCGACCAGCAGGAGACCAGCCTGAAGGCCAACGTCATGCCTGGCGAGCCGGGCTTTGCGGCGGATGATTCTGTCGGACTGCTGGAGTACGTCAACGACGAAGGCATAACGGTAAAAGAAGAGGTTAAACCGGAGCCGGGCGACTACGGCCGGGTCTACGATGCGCTTTTTGAGACCATCAGCAACGGCGCGCCAAATTACGTCAAGGAAACTGAAGTTCTCACCAATCTGGAAATCCTTGAGCGGGGCTTCGAACAGGCCTCTCCCGCTACCGTAACCCTTGCTAAATAAGCGGTGTAGACTCCTCTGTAGTTGTTCAACTATTTTGAACAGAGGAGTCAATTTTCACCCACTATCATCCTTGGCCGATTACGTCCACACTTACTCCATCGAAACGAACTGGGGTAACAAACAATGATCTTCTTACGCAAAGCTAACGATCGTGGTCACGCAAATCATGGCTGGCTGGACTCATGGCACACCTTCTCGTTTGCCGATTATTACGACCCGAATTTTATGGGCTTCTCGGCACTGCGCGTGATTAACGATGACGTCATCGACGCAGGTCAGGGCTTCGGCACTCACCCGCATAAAGATATGGAAATCCTGACCTACGTTCTGGAAGGCGCCGTTGAGCACCAGGACAGCATGGGCAACAAAGAGCAGGTTCCGGCGGGTGAGTTCCAGATTATGAGTGCAGGCACCGGGGTGCGCCATTCGGAGTACAACCCGAGCAAAACCGACCGTCTGCGCCTGTATCAAATCTGGATCATTCCAGAATCTACCGGCATCACGCCACGCTACGAGCAGCGCCGCTTCGACGCTCTGCAGGGCAAACAGCTGGTACTGTCGCCGGATGCGCGTGATGGCTCCCTGAAAGTGCATCAGGATATGGAGCTGTACCGCTGGGCGCTGGCGAAAGACGAGCAGTCTGTGCATCAGATTGCCGCTAACCGCAAAGTGTGGATCCAGGTGGTGAAAGGTAATGTGACCATCAACGGGACTAAAGCCTCCACCAGCGATGGCCTGGCGATCTGGGATGAGCAGGCTCTGTCGGTGCACGCCGATAGCGAAAGTGAAATCCTGCTGTTCGATCTGCCGCCGGTCTAAATAATTACGCAACCTTCCCTTTAAACGGGGAAGGTTGCGCTTTGTCCGTGATAAACTGAGAAAATCTCTCACTTATGATTTCTCAGGACGATGAAAAAGAAACGCCCCGTACTTCAGGATGTAGCCGATCGCGTTGGTGTGACCAAAATGACGGTCAGCCGCTTTTTGCGTAACCCGGAACAGGTGTCCGTGGCGCTGCGCGGTAAGATTGCGGCTGCTCTCGATGAACTGGGCTATATCCCCAACCGTGCGCCCGATATTCTCTCCAACGCCACCAGCCGCGCGGTGGGTGTCCTGCTCCCTTCCTTAACCAACCAGGTGTTCGCCGAAGTGCTGCGCGGTATCGAAAGCGTAACCGACGCTTTTGGTTACCAGACCATGCTTGCGCACTACGGGTACAAATCGGAACTGGAAGAGGAGCGTCTTGAGTCCATGCTTTCCTGGAACATCGACGGCCTGATCCTCACCGAGCGTACCCACACGCCGCGCACCCTCAAGATGATCGAGGTGGCGGGGATCCCCGTGGTGGAGCTGATGGATAGCCAGTCTCCCTGCCTCGATATCGCCGTAGGGTTCGATAACTTTGAAGCGGCCCGCCAGATGACCGCCGCTATCATCGCCCGCGGCCATCGCCACGTCGCCTATCTTGGCGCACGTCTGGACGAACGTACTATTATCAAACAGAAGGGATACGAGCAGGCGATGCTCGACGCTGGCTTAACGCCGTACAGCGTGATGGTGGAGCAATCCTCATCTTATACGTCCGGTATTGAACTGATGCGTCAGGCGCGTCGCGAGTATCCGCAGCTCGACGGTATTTTCTGCACCAACGATGACCTTGCGGTGGGCGCCGCCTTCGAATGCCAGCGTTTGGGGCTTTCTATCCCGGGTGATATGGCGATTGCCGGTTTCCACGGCCACGATATTGGCCAGGTGATGGAGCCGCGTCTGGCGAGCGTGCTCACCCCGCGTGAACGCATGGGCCGTATCGGTGCAGAGCGCCTGCTGGCGCGCATTCGTGGGGAAGTGGTGACGCCAAAAATGTTAGATTTAGGTTTCACCTTGTCACCGGGTGGATCCATTTAGGGTGACAAGTTTGAACTAGCTCACACTTATTCACTTCGCGCACCTTTGGATATTGCTTCTCTTATGCCCCGGCAGGACAATGTTACCGATAACTGTTACCCGTAACAATTGACTGAGGGACTCCCTTTGAGCACGACTAACCACGATCACCACGTTTACGTCCTGATGGGCGTTTCCGGTAGCGGTAAATCTGCCGTGGCCAGCGAAGTGGCGCATCAACTCCACGCCGCGTTTCTTGATGGCGACTTCCTCCATCCGCGCAGCAACATCACCAAAATGGCCGCCGGCGAGCCGCTGAATGATGACGATCGTAAACCCTGGCTGCAGGCGTTAAACGATGCCGCCTTTGCCATGCAGCGCACCAATAAAGTGTCGCTGATTGTCTGCTCGGCCCTGAAAAAAACCTACCGCGACCTGCTGCGTGACGGCAACCCGAACCTCTCTTTCATCTATCTGAAAGGCGATTTCGACGTTATTGAGAGCCGTCTGAAGGCGCGTAAAGGCCACTTCTTTAAGACCCAGATGCTGGTGACCCAGTTCGAAGCCTTACAGGAACCGGGTGCCGACGAGGGCGACGTGCTGGTGGTCGATATCGATCAGCCGCTGGAAGGTGTTGTAGCTAGCACCATCGAGGTCATTAATAAAAGGCAGTAAGTTTTGAGTACTTTAACGCTTGTTTTGACAGCAGTAGGTTCCGTTTTACTGCTGCTGTTTTTAGTCATGAAGGCACGTATGCATGCTTTTGTGGCGTTGATGGTGGTTTCTATTGGTGCAGGTCTCTTTTCCGGTATGCCGCTCGATAAAATCGCTGCGACGATGGAAAAAGGAATGGGAGGCACGCTGGGCTTCCTGGCCATTGTGGTCGCGCTGGGCGCGATGTTTGGCAAAATTCTGCATGAAACGGGCGCGGTGGATCAGATTGCCGTCAAGATGCTGAAATCTTTCGGACACAGCCGGGCGCACTACGCCATCGGGCTGGCCGGCCTGATTTGCGCCCTGCCGCTGTTCTTTGAGGTGGCCGTTGTGCTGCTGATTAGCGTCGCGTTTTCCATGGCGCGCCACACCGGCACCAACCTGGTGAAGCTGGTTATTCCTCTGTTTGCCGGGGTTGCGGCCGCGGCGGCCTTCCTGCTGCCGGGGCCCGCGCCGATGCTGCTCGCCTCCCAGATGCACGCCGACTTCGGCTGGATGATTCTGATTGGCCTGTGCGCGGCGATCCCGGGGATGATTATCGCCGGCCCGCTGTGGGGCAACTTTATCAGCCGCTACGTTGAGCTGCATATTCCGGACGACGTTACCGAGCCGCACCTGGGCGAGGGCAAAATGCCGTCGTTCGGCTTTAGCCTGGCGCTGATCCTGCTGCCGCTGGTGCTGGTAGGGCTGAAAACCATCGCCGCGCGCTTTGTGCCGGTGGGCTCTACTGCCTACGAATGGTTCGAGTTTATCGGCCATCCGTTCACCGCGATCCTGGTGGCCTGTCTGGTGGCGATTTACGGCCTGGCAATGCGTCAGGGCATGCCGAAAGACAGAGTGATGGAGATCTGCGGTGCGGCGCTGCAGCCAGCGGGCATTATTCTGCTGGTGATCGGGGCTGGCGGCGTGTTCAAGCAGGTGCTGGTTGATTCCGGCGTAGGCCCGGCGCTGGGCGAAGCGCTCACCGGCATGGGCTTGCCAATCGCTGTTACCTGCTTCGTATTGGCTGCGGCGGTGCGTATTATTCAGGGCTCCGCGACGGTTGCCTGTTTAACCGCCGTAGGGTTGGTGATGCCGGTGATTGAGCAGCTGAACTACTCCGGCGCGCAGATGGCGGCGCTCTCTATCTGCATCGCAGGTGGGTCGATTGTGGTTTCGCACGTTAACGACGCCGGGTTCTGGCTGTTTGGTAAGTTCACCGGCGCCAGCGAAGCGCAGACCCTGAAGACCTGGACGCTGATGGAGACAATCCTCGGCACCACGGGTGCGATTGTGGGGATGATTGCGTTTTCGCTGTTGAGTTAAACGTAGGGGAAAGGTAAAAGCAAAAAGGCAACGCAAGTTGCCTTTTTTAGTGTTTGCCCCCTCTCCCTGTGGGAGAGGGCCGGGGTGAGGGCATCAGACCGCACAATCCAGTCCCCTCGCCCCTTTGGGGAGAGGGTTAGGATGAGGGGAACATGCGGCTCGGTGGTCGGTTCCGTTCACCTCACGTTCCCTGCTTCTCTGCTACCCCCGCACCCGTGAACGAGCCAGGGGGGCTCGCCGCCACCCCCCTGGCAACCCCGGCTCCCGGCCAGGAAAATCGCCGCTTCGCGGTGCCCTCAGCTTATTCCCTCCGGCTATCGGGTCGGGGGCGATCCTACATCCATGTAGGTCGCCCCCTCTCGGCGCATCCCTGCGCC